>JAESFH010000038.1_pt1 | contig 210639 bp, 166 predicted proteins | sample 9269381 | NCBI WGS metagenome assembly JAESFH01 (sample SAMN14504062, study PRJNA617094) | algae metagenome | isolation source: Aphanothece sp. CMT-3BRIN-NPC111 and co-occurring heterotrophs from well... | place: USA: Clark Mountains Wilderness, California | collected 2010-04-18
CGCGTAGTGCTTTTCCGGTGTTCGTCGCGGCCGCAGCCGTGCTGCTTGGGCGCTCGGGTTCCTGCGCAGTAATCGCGCGCGAGATCTCCTCCGTCGTGCGGGTCTTGATCCGATACGGCCGTTGCCCGGTGAGCAGTTCGTAAAGGAGCACGCCTAACGAATAGACATCGCTCGCCGTCGTGATCCTCTCGCCTTTGATCTGCTCGGGGCTGGCGTAGTCCGGCGTCAATGCGCGTTCCGCCGGTGCGGTGAGAGTGAACATCTCGTTCTCAGCCGTGACCAGCTTGGCGATGCCGAAGTCGAGCAGCTTTGGTTCGCCTTCCGCCGTGACCAGGATGTTCGACGGCTTCAGGTCCCGATGAATCACGAGGTTCTGATGCGCGTAGGTAACGGCGGCGCACACTTTCCGAAAAAGATCGAGGCGTTGATTCAAATCGAGCCCGCGAGTCTCGCAAAACGCGTCGATCGGCTCGCCCTGCACGTACTCGAGCACGAAGTACGGGAGCCCGTCGTCACTTGTGCCGCCATCAATCAGGCGCGCGATGTTCGGATGGTCGAGCTGCGCGAGAATTTGCCGTTCGTTCCGGAAGCGGCGCAGGATGTCATCGGTGTCGAGGCCGCGGCGGATCAGTTTGATCGCGACTTCTTTGCGGTAAACGTCGTCCGCGCGCGCGGCGAGATAGACGACGCCGAGGCCCCCACGTCCGATCTCTCGGATGACGCGATACGGTCCGAACTCGCGCCCGGCGAGCGGGCCCTCTTCCTCGTTCGCGAGCAAATCCGCCGGAAACGAGGCGATCGGTTCTTCGAGAAACCCACTGGATTTCGCGTCGGCCGCGAGGAAACCCTCCACCTCGCGGCGCAAAGCATCATCCGATCCGCATTCGCGCTCGAGAAACGCCGCGCGTTCCGCGCGCGCGAGATCAACCGCACGCTGGAAGATCTCGTTGACGCGCGCGTAGCGATTACTCTCGCTCGCTGTCGCTTTCATCCGGAAAAATTGTGCGACGCAACCAGGCACGCGCCATGCGCCATTCGCGTCTTACCGTGCGCGATGAAACGTCGAGCAGCTCGGCGACTTCCTCGTTCGTCATACCGCCGAAGAAGCGCAGCTCGATGATCTGACTGTGTTGCGGATGGAGCCGCGCGAGGTCGCGCAAGGCATCATCAAGCGCGACGAGGTCTACACTGCGCGTTTCGGACGCGAAGAGCGCTTCTTCAAACTCCAGGCGCGCCCATTCGCCGCCGCGCTTCTCCGCGCGCGCCCGGCGGGCGTGGTCGACGAGGATGCGCCGCATAACCTGCGCGGCCAGGCTGAAGAAGTGTGACCGCGTGCGAGCTGTCGCGGTGCCTTGATCGACGAGGCGGAGGTAAGCTTCGTGCACAAGGCTCGTCGCCTGCAGCGTATGGCCGGGCGTCTCGCGGCGAAGATAACTTCGCGCGAGCAACCGCAGCTCGTCGTAAACCAGCGGCATCAGATCAGCCGCGGCCGCAGCCGTGCCGTTGCTCCAATCAACGAGCAGTTGGGTGGCCTGTTCACGCGCTTGGGGGGCACTCATGACGGTCGACGCCGGTGTGCGAGACACGAGCGCAACACCCGAGGTTACCTTTTTCCCGCGGGACTGAGCAAAAATATTTTTGGCCCCATCTTCCGAGCCGTTGCGCTTAGAGGCGACATGGAACGCCACGCTCAGAAACAAAATGCATCAACGCGCAGGAGGCCCGCCATTCGGCTGGCTGTGCTTGCCCTCCTTCTCTTCTCAGCCGCGCAGGTAACGGCGGCGACGTTCACCGTCATCAACACAAACAACAGCGGCGCGGGTAGTTTGCGGCAGGCTGTCCTGAATTCAAACGCGGCGGCGGGTTCGGACACGATTGTGTTCGACCCGGCGGTTTTCAGCACGCCGCAGACGATTACCTTGGCGTCGGTGATCACCATCAATCCGGCGACCGGCGATTCTCTGACGATCACCGGACCGGGTGCGAATCTGCTCACGGTCAGCGGCAACAACGCTGCCGACATATTCTTCGTTTCCGCTGGTGATACGGCCGCGATCAGCGGCGTGACGCTGGCCCAGGCCGGCGGATCCGCGATCGATAACCAAGGCACATTAAGCGTGGCAAATGCGGTGTTTGCCTCAAACATGCCGAACGGCGGCATCTCGACCCGGGGACCCCTGACCGTTTCCAATTCCACTTTTAATTCGAATCAAGGCGGCGCGGGCGGCGCGATCGGTATTATCCTCAGTGGGTCCGCGACTGTTTCAAACTCGACCTTTACGACCAATACGGCGAGTTATGGCGGAGCTATCTATACTGCCGGATCGCTGACCGTCATCGGCTGTACTTTCACGGATAACGTGGCGACCAGCGGAAGCGCCACCGGACAAGGCGGCGGCGCGATCCACAGCAACACCTCAGGCACAATTTCGCTCTCGGATTCGACCTTCACCGGCAACGACGAGGTCGGCGGCAGCGGCGGCGGCGGCGCGATCAGAAACCGCGGCGGCACCTGGACGATAACCAACTCGACCTTCTCGAACAACACCGCCGTGAATGGCGGGGGGGCCATCCAGAACGCGGATGTGATGAGCATTATCGGCTCGAGCTTGACGGGGAACGTCACGAGCGGAAACGCCGTGATTTCGCGCGGCGGTGCGATCAGCGCGGGCGGTAAGCTGACGATCGCCAGTACGAAGATTAGCGGGAATTTCGCGTCACGTGAGGGAGGCGGCATCTTCTACAGTGCCGCATTCTTTTCCGGTGAGGGTTACTTCCTTACCATCACGAATTCGACTATTTCGGGCAATACCTCGCAGACGTACGGCGGAGGACTTTATCAGGCCCAGGGTCCGGGGCCTCGGGTAACCATTTCCGGCTCGAATATCAGCGGCAACCGGGCGAACGTGCCCAAACCTTCGGTCGGCTATGGTGAGGGTGGCGGTATTTGGACCGACGGCGAGTTAACGATAGAGAATACCACCATATCCGGCAATTGGGCGGATGATGAGGGCGGCGGTATTTTCGCAGGACATTCGCTCACTCTTTCCGGCGTGACGGTGGCTCACAACACCGGGTTCAATAATAGCTCCGAGTCAACTGGCGGTATATACAATTCGGGCGGCCTGATCATCCTTCGTAATACGATTGTCGCCAACAACACGGGCTTGGCAGCTCAGGACGTGAGAGGGACATTCCTCTCCCAAGGCTATAATCTGATCGAAGACACAAGCCAATCTGGCGGGGGCCACGCGTTCATCGATGGCGACACGGCGACCAACATCACCGGCCTCGATCCGAATCTCGGGCCACTCGCGGACAACGGTGGTCCAACGCATTCGCACGCGCTCCTTGCCGGCAGCCCTGCGCTCGATAAGGGCAAAAGCTTCGGAATGACGACCGATCAGCGCGGAGGACTGCGGCCGCATGATATGCCTGCGATCGGAAATGCCTCTGGCGGTGATGGCGCAGACATCGGCGCCTATGAGGTGCAAGCCATCGCGGTGCTCGCGGTCCTGTCCCGGAAAACGCATGGCAGCGCGGGTACCTTCGACATTCCCCTGCCGCTCACCGATGAGCCCGGAGTGGAATGCCGCAGCAGCGGCGGCAACCACTCGCTCGTGTTCACCTTCACGAACAACCTGGTGAGTGGCTCGGTAAGTCTGACCACAGGAGTAGGCAGCGTGCAGGGGAGTCCCTCGTTCGACGGGAAGACGATGATGGTCAACTTGACTGGCGTTGCCGACGTGCAGCGGATCACTGTCACGTTGAGTAACGTCACTGACGAGTTTAGTCAGGTGCTGCCCAGCACAGCTGTCAGCGTGAACATGCTGGTCGGCGACATTAACGGCAGCAAGGTCGTCAATGCGTCAGACATCGGAGCCGTCAAAGCGCAGTCCGGCCTTCCCGTAACCAACACAAACTTCCGCGCGGACGTGGCGGTCAGCGGAAGCATCACCGCATCGGACATCGGGCTCGTGAAATCCCGCTCCGGCGCCAGCGTGCCGTGAGACCGGTGGCATAGAACGCGACGAGTCTTCGGCGGGCGCAGTTATGGGATGACTGTGCCCGAAGCCGCTTTCGTCATCGAGAGGTCGGAGCCGTTGAGGACACCGTTCAGGCTCACGTCCATCCGAGCGTTGGCAAACATGTCGCCGAGACTCGCAAAGATCCGCAGCCGGAAACCATCCGTGCCGCTCGTCGCCACAATCACGTCCGGCAGTCCGTCGGCATCGTTCGCGTCGGCGCTCTGCAGTGCGGTGATGCTGCCGTTCACCTCGATCTCGCGGATCTTCGGAAATTTCTCGCGCCATCTCCTTCGGGGGAGGTAGAGGCGATCGCCACCTCGCGCCGCCACCACCGCGTCGAGACGGGTGTCGCGATTGAAATTACCAACTACCACGAAGTCTGCCGCCAGCGGACCGGTGACGGAGCGGCTCTCTCGCTGAAACGCCGGCACCAATCGGCCATCGCGAATTGCTTCCCACGCCGCCTGCGTGTGCGGCGCAAATGCATTGATGTTGCCGAGGAAGAGAACGAGCTGCCCGTCCTGCGCCAGCAGCAAATCTGCAATGCCATCCGCATCGAAATCGGCGGACAATGCCGCCCGCGGAACACCACCGGCGCTCGCCGCATCGGCGGCTGTCGAAATCCGGAGGGGTCCGAACCGCTCCGCGCGGCCGGAGCCTTGCCGCGTCGCCTCTGACGACGAGACGCTGCCGCGAAGAGGAGCAGAGAGGGCCTTCTCGTGATCTTCTGCGAGCTACTCGGCGATACGTTGCAGTACGCGCGATACGATCATTTTAGTAGCGCCGCGAGATGTCCCGCTGCTGGCTTCGTGAAATCACGATCCGTCCAGTAGCCGGTGTGGCTGGCGGGATTCCAACCGGTGAGGAGACCTCCCGAATTGATCGCGACATCTTTGGTGATAATTTTCTTGTATTCAGGCCCAAGGGGTTGCAACGGCCATCCCAGGATGTCGTCTCTGTCAAAGTAGTTGAACCAGCGGAAGTCCTTTGTGGGCTTAGCAAACGGTTCGATCTTTTTCAGGCCGGAGACAAAAAACGGTATATTGCACCCCGTGGTGAGCATGAGAGCGGCGGTGCCGAGCCGCAAAAACTGCTCCTCGTTCGCGGGCAGTCCAGGGAGCGGCTCGTGCTGCCAAATTCCGCTGTCCTTCTGTGAGTCCCAAATGTAATTCGAGATCACTTGGCAGCCCAGTGACTGGGCGATGATCGCTACCGGAGCGGCGGGAGAAGCGACTGCGGCAAGGCCTTTCCGAATGGTATGTCGGATCGCGCGCTGCGCCGCCAAGTACGGGCTGTCCGGCCTGTTCGAATGATGCTCGAGTGTCGCCGCGTCGCTAAACGCGAAAAGCATAAAGCGGCGCAATGTTTGCCAATCGAGCTTGTGGTCCAGCAACATGCGGGTCCATACATCATACTGGTTATCCTGCACGATGTGCTGGTAGTAGATGGGTTCGAAGTGGATGCGCTTCCAGGTAGCCTGGTTAATCAACTTGCTGAGGGAGGAATGCAGGCCTTTCCAGTAGTTTTGATCGGTCTCTCCCATTCCATGCACGGTGAGCACGAGGAGCTCCTTTGTCGCCATGGAGTACGTGTATCAGGTGGTATTAATGTTGTGAACGCTATCTGACCCGGCACGCAGCGCCGCATCTACCTTCACCTAGTTCGGCGCTTCTTTGCGCTGCTCTTTGCCTTCCCCAGGAGCGCACGCGCCGCGCGGTAGTTGGCCATGTGCTCCTCCACGGGCACGCGCGCAATGGTGCGGCCGACCACATCGAGAGCGAGGTCCTCCAACTTTTTAAAGCGGACGCAACCTTTGCCCATGTCGAGCTTCTTGCCGCTCTTCTTGTACTCGCTGGTGAACCAGGTGGAGAGAGTGGGATGACCGTAGAAGCACATGAAATGCAGCACCATGCCCGACTTCTGCGAGGCGAGCGCCACTAATGGCAGCGGCACTTTGGGATTCTCGCCATAGCCCGCCGGATACAATGACAGCGGGACGTACCAGCCGATCATTCCGAATTGGACGCCCTCCTCGTATCCGTCCGGCAGGTTGTCATTGATCACCTTGCGCACGGCGCTGAGCGCGGCGCGGCGATCCGCCGGAAGTGCGGCGACGTATTCGGCCACGGTGGAAGCTGCCACATCGGGGATAATACGAACGCGACTGTGCTGCGGACAAGCTTCGGCAGCAGCCGCTGCAGGCCGCATCGCTAAATTGCAGGCGATCTATAGGTGGACGTTCGCTCGCGCAGACTCCATCACGTCGGTGCTGAATGCCGGCTCTGACGAGCTGACCCTTCCTGTTCCTTCGACGGCTCTAAAACCCGCGGGGTTCAGCGGAGTCGGTGTTCGGTCCTGCGCGAGTAACAAGCGCGTTACGTTTGCCAAAGTGCAGAGCACTTTTTCACGTGTTACGCACTTTTTCGAGTAACGGGATTCCTCGCGCCAGGAAAACGCGCGCCTCTTAACGAACAAATCAAACACGACGGAGGAAGCGGGATCATGAAGGGACGGTTCCAGTTTATCAGTCTGCTTTGCGCAGCGGCCCTCTTTTCGGGCTCAACATTCGCCGAAGGTGGAACGACCTACACCTTTCAGCAGGTCGCCCTCAGCGGCGATGAGTTCGATCCGCTCGGCTTCGACGCGCCAGTCGTAAACAACGCCGGTGCGGTGGCCTTCAAGGCAAGGCGGTTCGGCGTCCGCGGCATCTACCGCCGCCAGGGCGGCGTTCTGACCACCATGGCCGATGCGAGCGGCTTCACCCGCTTCGGTTCGATCAGCATCAACGACGCGGGGCAAGTCGGTTTCGAGGCAACGCAAGTCGGCGTCCAGGGCGAAGCGATTTTCCGCAGCAGCGGCGGTGCTCAGGCTCCTATGAAGATCGCCGGCACGCGCGCTGCGGGCGACTTCGACTTCGTCAACGCCCGTCCTCAGATCAACGAATCCGGACGCGTCGCGTTCATCGGTGAACGCATCGTCGCGAGCAACTTCATCGCTGGAGTGTATGCGGGCGACGGCGGGTTAGTCGTCCCGATCTACGACGAAAGCGGGCCGCTCGACAGCTTTCTCGGCAATCCCTCCTTGAACGATAACGACGTCGTGGCTTTCCTCGCCACCCGTGACACCGGTGGCGGCGGCCTCTTCCTTGGTAGTGGCAAATCGACGGCCACGACGATCGCTGATGACACTTCTACTTTCAGCAGCGTCTTCGGGTTTAGCGATCCGGTTCTGAATAACCAAGGCCAGGTCGCGTTCCGCGCGGGAACGACTGCTCCGGAAGGCCCGACAGGAGCGACCGGCGAGGGAATCTTCTTCTTCAACGGGAGCACGGTCACTCCGATCTTCCAGGGCACAGCCGACCAGTTCGCCAGCCTCGGCGACCCGGCGTTAAACAACGCCGGCGACGTGGCCTTCGTCATCGAGCCGGAATCTGGTAATCAAATCCTCGTTACTGGTCCCGATCTCGTGGCCGCTCGCGTCATCGGCTCCGGCGATACCCTCGCCGGCCACACCGTCAGTAACCTGATTATTTCGCGCGAAGCCTTAACCGATGCAGGCCAGCTCGCCTTCGCAGCGTACTTCACAGATGGCGAAGCCGGGATCTTCCTCGCCACACCGACCCTCGAGCTGGTCTCGGCCGCGTCGCTCAAAACGCACAGCGGCGCAGGCACCTTCGCTGTCCCGCTCCCACTCACCGGCACTCCTGGGATCGAGTGCCGTAGCGGCGGCGAAGGCAACTTTCACTCGATCACCTTCACCTTCACGAATCCCCTCGCGAGCGGCAATGCCACCGTCACCTCCGGCACGGCCGAGATCTTCAATAGCCGGATCGTCACTGGGAACACGATCACCGTGAACCTGACCGGCGTAAGCAACGCCCAAACGATCACGATCACGCTGACGAACGTCACCGACGTCTTCTCCCATGTGCTGCCGGATACGCCCGTCCGCGCGAGTTTTCTCCTCGGCGACACCAATGCGAACGGGAGTGTCACCGCATCCGATCTTGGCCAGACCAAATCGCAGGCTGGACAGCCCGTGACGCCAGCGAACTTCCGCACCGATGTCAACGCGAATGGTGCCATCAACGCTTCGGATATTGGGTCGGTGAAATCGCAGGCCGGGATGTCTCTCCCGCCGGTTGCTAATCCATAAGCTAAGGAGATCGCGAAGAGCCGGTCGTATTCGGCGCTGGCGGGCAGGTTTTTCGAAGCGAACAGGACCTACGAGCAGTCGCCCCCGCTCGCGACCACCGGCGCTAAGGGCGTTCGCTAGGTGACTTATTTGCGGTTGGCGTTCTTCATCGCGGCGCAAGAACAGAACGCGAGAGGTAACAGGTCTTTTACATCTCAGCGCTCCACACCCGGCGCAGTTTGTTTATTGTTCAGGACCATCGTTGCGTCCTCAAAAAGAGATGAAAACTGCCATGACGAATTTCCCTCTCCGCACACAACTTCTGCGCCGCCTCCCCGGCGCGCTTCTCCTCTCCGGCTCGCTCGCTTTCGTCGCCGTCGCCGCCCACGCGCAGACGCCGGTTTGGACGCAATACAGCGACTACCAGAGCCAGGTCGGCACCAGCTCGAAGACGACCGACGACCAGAGCGACACCGAGGTCGCGGACGACTTCGACGTTGTCGGCACGATCACCGAGATCAGCGCCAACGGCTCGCACATTACCTACTTCAACAGCCCGCCGATGAACTTCCAGAGCGCCTACGTGCGTTTTTACGCATGGCAGAATGGCAACCCCGGCGCGTTGCAATACGAGGAGCTCGTGCCCGCGTCCGCGATCACAGTCACCACGGATGTGACCGGCGGATTCCGGATGCGCATCCCGTTGCCGACCACCTTCACCGCGACCGGCCGGCATTTCGTCTCCGTGCAGACGATCTCCGATCTCCACTGGTATTGGGACACTTCGAACACAAACCAGATCCTCATCTCCACCGCTCGCGTGCGGGACCGCCTCGTGAACGGCGCATGGACGCCGGCCGCGAGCGACGCGTCGTTCATCCTCTACGGCACGCCGACCGGCCCGCCGAAGCTGGAAAACATCCTCGATCCGGCCGCGCCCCTGAGTGCGCGGGTCCGAATTTCCGGCGTTGCGTTTGGCTTTACGCGGGGGACATCGGAAGTGCGAATCGGCGGGCTGAGGGCGATCGTCACCCGCTGGACGAACACGCGGATCCACGCCTACGTGCCGGAAGGGCTCGCGCCCGGCGTGCACGAGGTGCAAATCATCACGCCCAACGGCGGCAGCGAGACGCTGCCGCTCACCGTCACCCCTCGCGACACGCCCGGCGGCCAGGCGGCCTGGCGCTTCCAGGTCGATAGCGGCGCGATCACCACCGATCCCGTCGTCGCGCCGGACGGCACCATCTATGTGATGGATGACAACGGAAACCTCTACGGCCTTAATCCCGAGGGGGGCCTGATTTGGGCGACCAAATCGGGCTTCCAAGGCTCGAGGCTCACCCGCGGATTCGACGGCACTCTCTACACGATGGCGGATGGCGTCCTTCGCGCGACCAAGCCCGACGGCACCCACAAGTGGGACTTCACCGATCCGGAGCTGAATTGGACCATCTCGGGTCCGACCGTCGGTCCCGATGGCAACATCTACGGCACCACGCAAAACCGAGGCTTCGGTTTCTTCTCGGTCACGCCGCAGGGCCAGCTCCGCTGGAAACGGCAGGAAATCCTCGACCGCGTTCCGCGCAATCACGAGATCGTCTTCAGCGCCGGGCAGGCGTACATCAATCACCGCGTGAACCAGGTCGCCGGCGAATGGCTCATGGCTTTCCGGATGAGCGACGGCGAGCCGGTTTGGCGGCGGAATGCCGACAACTCATCGCAGCCGTTGATCGGCCCGCAGGACCGCATCTATGTCGATTGGCTGCAGGGCGTCTGGTATACGCGCATCTATAATCCGGACGGCAGCATCTTCCTGCACCGCGAAGGATCGCTCGGCTCGCGCCGCTTCAGCCCTGATCGCTCGAAGCTCTACACGAGCCAGAACGGCATCACCGCGCTCGACTCCACCACTCTCGAGCCCCTCTGGAATGCGCAGATCGGCCTTCCGCTGACGGGCCCGCCGACATCGGATCCGCTCGATCGATATATCGTCGCGCGCACGCACCGGCCCGGTTCCCCGGGGAACATCTTCACGGTTGAGTCGACCGGCCACCTGAGCTGGCGTGAGGATTTCCCGTCGGAAAACGGCGGCAACATTATGCCGACCTCCGGACCCGCCTTCTCGCCAAACGGCAACGCGTTCTACATCGGCACCGCTATTCCGACATACCAGCGGCTCAACGAATACTCTTATCTCTACGCGTTCGTCGTCGCCTCACGCACGCCGCTGACAGCGCCCGTGCCCGCCAGCGCCGTATCACGTAAGGTTCACGGCACCGCCGGCACGTTTGATATCGACCTGCCATTCGGCGCGGCGCGCGGCATCGAGCCGCGCAGCGGCGGAGCCAATGGCGCGCACCAAGTCATCGTCTCCTTCACCACGCCGATCAGCGCGCAAGGCGTGACCGTCGCTCAAGGCACCGGCGAGGTCAGCAGCTATAATATCAGTGGCAACAAGGCGATCGTGAACCTGACCGGCGTGATGAACGGGCAGACGATCACGCTCCGGCTCGACGGCGTAAACGACGGCGCCCGGCTCGGCTCCGTGACGGCTGCGTTTACCACCCTCCTCGGCGACGTTACTGGCAACGGCACCGTCAACGCCTCCGACGTCGGCGCCACGAAATCACAAGTCGGCCAGCAGGTGACCGAGACAAACTTCCGCGCCGACCTCACGCCAAACGGCGCCATCAACGCCTCCGATATCGGCCTGGCGAAAGCGCAATCCGGCACCAGCCTCCCCGCTTCCCAGCCGGACCGAGCGGCGACAAAGGAACGCTAGCTCCGGCGCTCACCATGGTTCGCACACTCCGCACCCGGCCGGCGGCCTCTTCTGAGGTTGCCCGTCGCCTGCGACTTAGTGGGCGAGTAGCTTGCCTTCTCCTGCTTGAGCTCAGCCGCAAGATCCTTGTCTGAGCCGCGCAGCGACTTCGCACGCCCACCGACAGGAGAAGCGTAAGTCGCACGCGTCCGTCTTAAGAACTGCCCACTTAGGTTATGTCGCTTTGGCAACTGATTAGCCAGCGTTAGGCGGGTGCGGTGCCGAATTGGCAACGGAAGATGCATTGACCGCTTATTCTCGGCAGGCGATCATCTGAGGTGGAAGAGGGCTATGGGCAATGCGCTCCTCTGTATCTACTTTGAGCACGTTTCGCTTAGTCGCTCTTGTTCTTGCCGTCAGTGGGCTCGGCGTTAACGCGCAGCAAAAAGCTCAGCCACAAGGTGCGAAGTTCGAGTCCGGGGTACAACGAGAGACGGTCGAAGCGGTGTTGCTCCGCGAGAATTTCGACAATACACAGGCGCCGGCCTTACCCGCGGGTTGGCTGGCCAGCAATGCTGCAGGCTCTGCACCGTTGTGGAGAGTCACACAGTCCACCATCGGCGCTTACTCTGGGCCTTACACCGCGAACATCGACAACCCTGCAACGGTCAGTGACAAACGACTCGATTCGCCGGCCATCACCATCACGTCGCCTGGAGCTCAGCTCACGTTCTATCATGCTTATCAATTGGAGAGCAGCGGCAGCCAGTTCTTCGACGGCGGTGTGCTGGAGATCAGCATCGGAGGCGCTGCTTTCACCGACATTGTTGTAGCAGGCGGGGTTTTCACCGCAGGAGGCTATAACGCGACGATTAGTGGATGTTGCGGTAATCCGCTCGCCGGACGCCAGGCATGGAGCGGCTACTCTCCTGGTGGATTTGTGCGAACAACCGTTAACCTGCCGCCGTCAGTTGTCGGCCACACGATTCGCCTCCGATGGCGGATGGGCAGTGACAGTTTTGGCGCGGCCCCGGGATGGGCGATCGACAACGTGGAACTGGTCACGCCTCCGGGATCATTCGAGCCTGGCAGCAACCTGACTGCAGCTCGGCGGGACCACACCACGACTCTGCTTCAGAACGGCCGTGCGCTTGTAGTTGGCGGAAGCAATTCAGCGGGCGAGGTCATAGACGCAGAGGTATACGATCCAAACACGGGAAGCATTAGCTCGGCAGGCACTCTCCATACTGCGCGCTCTAAGCACACCGCGACTGCCCTACCAAATGGCAAAGTGCTCGTTGCTGGCGGTGCCGCCGGTTCAACCGAGCTTTCCAGCGCAGAATTGTTCGATCCGGCAACAGGCCTTTGGAGTGACACAGGAAGCATGGCCTTTCCCCGCGTTAACCACACGGCGGTGTTGCTGCCGAGCGGCAAGGTTCTGGTCGCAGGAGGTGGAGTGGCGGTTGCGGAGTTATACAACCCGGCCGACGGCACCTGGAGCACCACAGGTGCCCTCAACACGGTCCGATCGTTTTCAACTGCGACGCTGCTGCGCAACGGCACAGTGCTCGTGGCTGGCGGTTACGCCGGCTCGAACTCCGTCACCACTGCAGAGATCTTTGATCCCGGCACCGGCATCTGGACGCCGACGGGAGATCTACAGCAGGCGCGGGCGCAGCATACGGCCACTATGCTGCCGAACGGTCAAGTTCTGACCGCGGGAGGGGCCAATGCAAACAGCGGGGGGAATAGCCTCAGCACGGCAGAAGTTTACGATCCAATAAGTGGCACTTGGACGCTTACCGCCCCGTTAAATTCCGCCCGACGCGCACACTCCGCGGTGCTGCTGGCCAGCGGGAAGGTGCTCGTTTGTGGAGGTAACGAGACCGAGAAGCAATCGGAACTGTATGACTCGACGACACAGAGTTGGACGATCACCGGTGACTTGCTTCAGAACCGCGCCGGCCATACGGCAACTCTTCTGACCAGCGGGAAAACGCTCGTCGTCGGCGGTGGCAGCCACGCGATCGAACTCTACAACGCGCGGAACGATAGCTCACCGGCGTCGAACAACCTCACGGCAGTCCGCCGAGGTCACACTGCGACGCTCCTGCCGAGCGGCAAAGTGCTCATAGCAGGAGGAGCCACTACCAGCAACAGCCTCGCTACTGCTGAATTGTATGATCCAAGCACTGGTCAATCGACCGTCACTGGCACGATGGCTGCACCGCGAACGCTCCACACGGCAACACTGCTCCCGAACGGCCAAGTCCTCGTCGCCGGTGGCTTTTCGGCTCCGAACTCTGGCGTCATTGCCTCAACCGAAATATACCAGCCAGCAGCAGGAAATTGGGTATCGGCCGGCAATCTAAACTTTGAGCGTGGGGGCCATACAGCGACACTGCTGCCGGACGGAAGAGTATTTGTTGCCGGAGGGCGCAGCCGCTTCGGCAGCAGCATGGGTATTATCGAGTTGTTCGATCCGGCAACGCGTACTTGGCGGAGGATGGGCTCGACCGGTGATCGCGAGTTCCACAGCGCAGTATTGTTACCAAGTGGGAAAGTTTTGATCGCAGGTGGTGCGTACCCGCGAAACTCCTTCGAAATATATGATCCTATTGCGGGCCAATCGACGCAGTTCGGCACTTTCATTTATGAATATCAAGCGCAGACGGCCACTTTGCTCCCGAGCGGCAAAGTGCTCCTCGCTGGTGGGCTGATCGGGACCATCCAGACTGGGATCAGCTGGAACGGTGCGGAGTTGTTCGATCCGGCGACCTCCACGTCGTCAGTGACCGGCAATCTCTTTTTACCTCCTGGAGGCCCAGCGACCCTGTTGCACGATGGGTCGGTTCTGATCGCAGGCGGTCCTGCGGCCAATCGGCCACAACTGTACGACCCAGCCAGTGGCGTCTGGAGCTGGGGAGGCCTCCGGAATGTTGCTCGCTCCGAGCACACTGCGACATTGTTGCCTTCAGGCGAAGTGCTCCTCGCCGGTGGGTCGATCAACGGCGCGTCATCCCAGTACGCCGTCGTGGCCAGCACGGAACGTTACAACCCGGGTCTCGGCTTTTTACGACCCAATTGGCAGCCAGACATCACTACCGCGACGCACCAGCTGAATCATGGAGCGAAACTCGCGCTGACCGGGGCACGATTCCGTGGAATCTCGGGCGCATCGACCGGGAACACGCAGGACTCTTCTACACCTCCAATCGTCCAGCTGCGGAGCCTCGTGAACGAGCAGACGGTAGTCCTCTCAGTCGACGCGTCTACAGGTTGGTCAGACAGCAGCTTTACTTCAGTGCCTGTGGACCGATTTACGAACGGCCCGGCGCTCGTGACGATTTTCGCAAATGGCGTCCCGAGCGACTCGAAGTACTTGAATGTGGGCGCGCCGCTTCTATTCACGTCGGCATCATCGCGTAAAGTCCACGGAAACGCCGGGCCTTTCGATCTACCGATACCGTTTACTCCGCAAGGTGGAGTCGAATGCCGGAGTGGCGGTCCGAACGGTCAGCACACTCTGGTCTTCGCATTTAGTAACGACGTGATAAGCGGCGGTGCAACGATCCTCCGAGGCGCAGCGACCACGTCGAGTGCGCCCAGATTCGTGGGCAAGGAGATGATTGTGGAGTTGGCGAGTGTGTCTGACGCTCAAACCGTGGTGATTACGCTAAGCAACGTCACCGACGCCTTTGGGCAGGTGTTGCCGAACACTTCGGTGCCAGTGCATTTCCTACTCGGCGACACCGTCGAGAACGGCGTAATAACCGCTTCCGATATTAGCTTTACGAAATCAGCGTCCGGCCAAAGCACGAGTTCCGCGAACTTCCGCGCCGATGTGAATGTCAGCGGCACCGTGAACGCTTCCGACATCGGATTCGTGAAGTCGCTTACTGGCCGCTCCCTGCCATAGAGAGCAATGTTGGAAGGTTGGTAGCGCAGCATCTCCGCAGTCGATAACGCGCCGACGTTCCCAACCTGCAGGTTCAGAAATGGTAGCGACCCTCGGACAGGTCGAGCGGACTAGGAGTAGAGATACTCGTCGTGATACTCGCGCGCCGGCGCGAACTGCACGTTCCGCTCGCCGCCGGTCTCCGGATACTCGAAGATCTCACCTTCGTAGTTCCGGATCACGATCTTCTCATTGTCGTGATAGAGGACATAACCCGGGTTGATTGGCACCTTGCCGCCGCCCCCGGGCGCGTCGATCACGAACTGCGGGACGCCGTAGCCGGTGGTGTGACCGCGCAGACCTTCGATGATCTCGATCCCTTTCGCGACGGATGCGCGCAGGTGTGACGAGCCATTGATGAGGTCGCATTGGTAGAGGTAGTACGGGCGCACCCGACACATCAGGAGCTTGTGCACGAGCGTCTTCATCGTCTCGAGATTGTCGTTCACGTCCTTCAGCAAGACGCTCTGGTTGCCGAGCGGCACGCCATGGTTCGCCAGCATCTCGAGGGCGGCTTTCACTTCGGTCGTGAGCTCGCGCGGGTGATTCACGTGCACGCTCATCCAGAGCGGATGGTACTTCTGCAACATCTGGCCAAGCTCAGGCGTGATGCGTTGCGGCAGGAAAATCGGCACACGCGTACCGATGCGGAGAAACTCGAGGTGCGGAATCGCGCGCAGGCGGCTGAGGATTTTCTCGAGCTTATTGTCGCTGAAGAGCAACGCATCACCGCCCGATAGCAGCACGTCACGGATCTCCGTGTGTTCTTCGAGATACTTGAACGCAGCGTCGAACTCGATGTGCAGCTCCTGTTCCCCCACTCCACTGACGACGCGGCTGCGCGTGCAATAGCGGCAGTAGCTCGCGCAACGATCCGTCACCAGAAACAGCACGCGATCGGGATAACGATGCACGAGGCCCGGCACCGGCATGTGCGAATCTTCACCGCACGGGTCGGCCATATCGTAAGGCGACTCCGAAGATTCCTCGACGCGCGGAATCACCTGCCGCCGAATCGGGCAGTTCGGATTATCGCGCTCGATCAGGTTGAAAAAATGCGGCGTGATCGCTAGCGCGAGCTTCGTGCCGGAGAGCAAGACGCCGTTCCGTTCATCGTCGGAGAGCTCCAGATGCTGCTCCAATTGCGCGAGGGAAGTGACGCGATTTTTCAGCTGCCACTTCCAGTCGTTCCAAAGCTCGGCGGGAACGTCGGACCAATAGCCCGGCGCATGTGAGACGAACTCTTTCCCATCCAATTTGCCCGCGGCAAGAGTGTTCATTTTCTGTTGTGAGCGAAAATGTTAAGGGCCTTAACTATCGTGTCAATGCAGGCACCTTTTGGTGCGTCCCAAGCTGCTCCACCTCCTGCTGCCGGCGCTCCTCGCGCATCGCGATTGAACAGCTATCGTAGCTTCGTGTCCAAATTTGCAGCCATGCGCTCGCTCGCTTCCCACACCCTGCTCACACTCCTCTGCGCCGTCTCAGTACGCGCCGCGCCGCCGCTCGGGCAGCCCGAGGCCATCCCGACGCCGAATGTCCCGGCGGAGGCAGCCGAAGCCGGCAAGGATGTCGTTCATCAACTCAACAGCGCGTTCACGAAAGTGTTCGAGATTGTCGCGCCGAGCGTCGTCATCATTGAGCTGACAAAGAAGAACGACGGAAATGACAATCCGACCCTCGACGATCTGTTCTTCCAGAATCGGCCGGATCAAAATCCGCGGCCGAACCCGCGCGGCACTCCACCGGTGCAAAGCGAAGGCTCCGGGTTCATCGTGCGCGCCGACGGCTTTATCTTCACCAATCATCACGTTGTTGACGGCGCGGATCGCATCGATGTGAAACTAAAAGACGGCCGCGAGTTTCAGGCGAAGCTCGTCGGCACGGATGAGAAGACAGACGTGGCCGTGATCAAGATCGACGCCAACAATCTGCCCGTCGCGCAGCTGGCCGATAGCGATGCGGTTCGCGTGGGGCAGTTCGCCTTCGCAATCGGCGCGCCGTTCAAGCTCGATTACACCTTCACGTATGGCGTGATCAGCGGAAAAGGCCGGAGCAAATTGATCGCCACCGGCGGATATTCGATCTCCGACTACCTGCAGACCGACGCCTCGATCAATCCTGGCAACAGCGGCGGCCCGCTCTGCGACATCGACGGAAAAGTCGTCGGAATGAACACGCTCATCAATGGCCTGAACCGCGGTCTCGGCTTCGCGATCCCGATCAATCTCGCGAACGAAATCGGGCAGCAATTGATCGCAGGCCAACGCATCATCCGCCCATGGCTCGGCATTCGCATCGAGACGCTCGGCGACGATCAATCGATCCGCGAGCTCTTCAAAGGTGTCGATAAAGGCGTCGTCGTGCGCACGATCGAAGCCGACGCCCCCGCATATAAGAGCGACCTGCGGCCCTTCGACGTCATCACGCACGTGGACGCGGCGCCGGTGAACACCGACACGCAGCTGCAGCGTGAGATCTTGAAGAAGAAGATCGGGCAAAACGTGGAGCTGACGGTTTGGCGAAAAGGCCAAACGTTGAAGATCCCGATCACCGCGGGCGAATTACCCGGCGAGATTGGTCGAGCCTCGAACGTGCCGACGCCGGCGCCGCAAAAGCCCGAAGAGACGACGAACAAGTTCGGCCTGCAGGTGCAGGAGCTGACGAAGGAAGTTGCCGCACGCTTGAAGCTGGAAGTGGATCAGGGCGTCATCGTCACCGATGTCGCTGACAACAGCCTCGCCGCCGCGCAAGGGATCGAGCGCGAGGACGTGGTCACGGAAGTCGACGGCCGGCCAGTCACGAACGTGCAGTCATTTCGCGACGCACTCGCGAAAGCCGATCCGCGCAAAGGCATTCTGCTTTATCTGGACCGCAAGGGCAGCAAAACCTTCGCGGTTTTGAAGGCGAACGCCTAACGAGCGGTTCGCGCGCTGTCATCGCGCGGAAACTCGCGCAGCCGCCTCTCGGCGAGGTAGAGCTCCTCGATTGCGGCATCGCCGTTGCGAAGCCGGACGGTGACATACGCTTCAGCCTGTTCGCGGCGGGTGAACGCCTATACGCGCGAGCAATTCAATTCCGAGGGCGAGCGCGCTGACTGCGGCGCGGCCGCTCGAATGGCGACACCGTTGGCTGGGCCTCGAGGCGGAAGTGTTCGATAAATGCGTTCAGCCGTGGTGTTGGCCGGCGTTTCTGCTCGTCGAGAACCAGCGGATTCCGAAACGTCCCAAGTTGCACGTACAGCTGATACAGCTCGTTCCATTCGTCGTCCGTCTGCGGCAGCTGCGATGCCTCGATGCCGCCGGTGCCGAGGGCCGAATCGCTGCCGGCGATCCGTGCCAGCAACGCCCTCTGGGAGGGCGACACGAGCTCAATGCGCGTGAGCGTCACTCCCGTCACCTGCGGTTCCGGCGGTCTCGGCGGGCGCGGGCCGGCTGCCTGGTCTGGACAACAGGGCGCCCATGGGCGGCGGGTCCGGATCTGCACATGGGCCGAATTCCCGGGCGTGAGGTAGAACAAACGCAATCCGCGGCTTGTGAAGTATGCTGTCTGCGCACTGTCCAGCAACGCCTCGGCCTCAGCCTCGAACAACCCGGCGGCGATCACCGCCTCCACCAACGCCGCTCGCAACGCGGAGGCGTTGTCGCCGGAGTAATCTTCCGGAGCGAACTCATGGCCGGTGCGCACGAGGAAAGCGGTCTCCTTCTCGAACGGGCGCAAGACACGGAATGCCACCCGGCCGTCCGCCCGCACGTCCGCCAGCCAGAGCTGGTCGATGTGACTCGCGTCCCGCCCACTCGTCACCACGAGCTCCGGCCCGGCGCGGCTTACCTTCAGCTGCTCCGTTAACCGATTTCCGATCGCGCGATAACTCAAGAACTTTGCCCGGTCGCCATTTACCTCCACCGTCGCCGCGTCGGACACCGACGACGCAAGCCACGCCGGTGCGCCCACGGTTGATGAATCGACCGCGGCCTTCACGCGGACTTCGTTCCACCTTAGCTCTCCCCTGTCCTCGAATAGCGAGAACCCGTCGAGATATTGATTCGAACCCGGAGCGGGCGTGACGGCAGCGCTCGGAAAGTAGTGTGTGAACATTCCTGAACCGAAGAACTCCACCGCGACATCAAATGGAACGTCGAAGCCCTCCTCCGGATAGAACTGCAGGACCGACGAGTCGATCGTCATCGTCACGTCCAGATTGCATCGTGCCGGACCGCGCATTTCAACATCAGGGTCGCTCGCAAGGAGTAAACCAGGCGCGGTTTCATGGAGGAACTCCGGCACCGGCTCGCCTGCGATATTGATCCCGCCGATCGGCTTGCCGGTTTCGTCCTGGAGAAACGTGACGGTCCCCCACTCGTGGACAACGAGTTTGCTGTCAGCATGCGCTGACGGCATGGCGAATAACGCAGCCGTCGCGAGAAAAATGCAGGACGCGAGCGGCTTCATCGGCATGCGCCGCTGGTTCCAACAGCGCGCGCTGATTAGACGCGAAGAATTGAAAAAGGAGAAGGAATAACCTGCGGAGGAACCACCGCGCGCGCGACCAAAGCCCAAGCGTCCGGACGCAGATTAGCTCTTCTTATTACCCGCGAGCACAAGCACGATGCCACCCACCAGACAGAGCCCGCCGAGGATCGGCGGCAGCGGGACCGTCTTCTCTTTGTCCGCGCTAACCTGCAGCGGCCCGGCATCGATCACCTTCTCGCGCGTCGTGTAGCTGAACCCGCCATACGCGAGCGCAAGGATCCCAATCGCGATCAGGATGATCCCGACGATGCCGGCCGGCTTCATGAAGGAGGACGACTACAGGGTGCGTCGACCCTGGATCAGATTAATGATCAGGACGACGACCGCGATCACCAGCAGGATGTGGATAAACCCGCCGAGCGTGTAGGAACTGACGAGCCCGAGCAGCCAGAGAACGAGAAGAATTACGAAGATGGTCCAGAGCATAGTGTTGTCCTTGTTTTGGTTCGACACTGCTTCGTGCGCGGACGGCTGGTTGCGCTTATCGAGGCGTGATTTGATTCACCAGACTTACGGCTATGCGGCGCGCTTAACATAGTTTCGAACAATTTGCTGGCGGTCACCGGCGAAACGGCATAAAACGGGCGCTTCAATCCACCCATTCCTCCCCCTATGCGCCTCCATCTTTCCCTCCTCTTTTCCGCAGCGTTGCTGAGCAGTTGCGCTTACGAAGGCACCATCGTGGAGAAGAGTCACCAACCGCACCCGATGTATCTTTCTCAAGGCATCGAAGGGAAATTCACCTTCATCGTCGAGGACAAGGCCGGTGTTCGCCATCGTCAAATGGTCACGCCGGAGGTATTCGAGCGATACGCCATCGGACAGTATTTCAATGACCAGGAGACCGGCCCGAGCGGCGGCATCGATGAAGGGAAGTCGTTCAAGTCAACCGTCATGACCGCCAGCAGATCGACGGCGGCGAATCCTGTGCGCTACGCGAAGAAATCGTCCCCGACCACGGCGGCGAAGAAGATCGCCGCGCGCAACGCTGCGAAACGGATGGAGCGGGTCGCCGCGAAAGTCAAAGCGCGTCGCAAGGCGGTCGCCGCGGCAAAGCGCAAGCGCTCGAAGCAGGCGAAAAGCTCCGTGACCGTCGCACACATTGCGCCAGTAACACGGCCGACGACGCAAGCGGTGCCGGCGGCGCCAGTCGTCGAGATCATGCCGCCAGCTGCACCGAGCGATGCCGACTTGCGCGTCGTGACCGTTGCCCGCTGCCGGTAGGCGCAGCGACTGTAGCCACGCCGCTGCGTCGGCGTGAAAACGCGTCCTCCGCTAAAAAAACGCGCCCAAACGGCGAGAGAGCGCCGTCGTTACAGTTTCAGCGTCGTTGACGCAAGACAGCGTCGATTGCCCAGCCGCGCCGCGTTGATATGATGCGACGTGCCGGATAAACAAGCCGCCGCGCAGCAGCGCATCGCCAACCTCCGCGCTGAAATCGAAGCGCATAACCGGCGCTATTACGACGAAGCAGCACCAACGATCAGCGATCGCGAGTACGACGCGCTCTACCGCGAGCTCGCCGATCTCGAAGCCGAGTTTCCGCAGTTCGCTTCGCCCGATTCTCCCACTCGACGAGTCGGTGGCGCTCCGCTCAAGGCGTTCGCGCAGGTGACGCATCGCGCACCGATGCTCAGCCTCGACAACACGTACTCCGAGGATGAGGTCGCCGATTTCTACAAGCGTCTCGAGCGCCTGTTGCCTAACGAGCAGATCCCGGTCGTCATCGAACCGAAGGTCGATGGTGTTGCCGTTTCGCTCCTCTATGAAAACGGCACGCTCAGCTACGCAGCGACACGCGGCGACGGAACGGTAGGCGACGACATCACGCAGAACATCCGCACCATCAAAAGCGTGCCGGCCCGGCTGAAAGGAAACGCGCCGAAGGTTCTCGAAGTCCGCGGCGAAGTGTTCATGGACAAAGCGGGTTTCGCGAAGCTGAATGCCGCGCGGCAGGAAGCCGGCCTGCCGGTCTTCGCGAACCCGCGCAACTCTGCCGCCGGTTCATTGAAACAACTCGATCCCGCGATGGCGGCCCAGCGCCCCCTCGGTCTCGTCTGCTACGGGACAGGCGCCGTCGAAGGAATAGAGCTCGAGAAGCATTCCGATTTATTCGCGTTCCTGACGAAACTCGGTCTTCCGGCAACAGAGCGCTGGTGGATCGCCGCGTCTGTCGAGGAGACGCTCGCCGCGATTCGCGAACTCGATCGCGTGCGGCACGATTTCGTTTATCAGACGGACGGCGCCGTCGTCAAGGTAGACCGTTTCGTGCAACGGGAAGCGCTTGGTTTCACCGCAAAGTCGCCGCGCTGGGCAATCGCCTACAAGTACGAAGCCGAGCGCGTCGAGACTCGCCTGCACGACATCGTAATCCAGGTGGGACGGACCGGAGTGTTGACGCCGGTAGCTGCGCTCGAGCCGGTTTTCGTCAGCGGCTCAACCGTCGCGCGCGCGACGTTGCACAATGACGACGAGATCAAACGCAAAGACATCCGCATCGGCGACATCGTTGTGATCGAGAAAGCGGGCGAAGTCATCCCGGCTGTCGTGAGCGTCCGGACGGACCTGCGCACGGGGACCGAGCGCGTGTTCGAGATGCCGACACAATGTCCTGAATGCGGCAGTGCGGTCCAGAAGGACGAAGGGCAGGTCGCGATTCGTTGCGTGAATGCACAGTGTCCCGCGCAGGTGCGGCGGCGGATCGAGCACTTCGCATCGCGCGGCGCGATGGACATCGAAGGCTTCGGCGAAGCGCTGGTGCAGCAGCTCGTCACCCGCGGATTGCTCCGCGATGTGAGCGACATTTACGCCCTCGACGAAGCCAAGCTCGCGACGCTCGAGCGCGTCGGCGAAAAGAGCATCCGTAATTTGCTCGCGGCGATCGAGGCGAGCAAAAGTCGACCGCTCTGGCGTCTGATCTTTGCGCTCGGTATCCTGCACGTCGGCGTGACCTCTTCACGCGCGCTCGCTGATCACTTCCGCAGCATCGAGAAGCTGATGGCGGGCAGCGCAGAAGAGCTGCAGCAAATTTCGGATGTCGGCGAAGTTGTGGGCCACAGCATCCATGCGTTTTTTCAGGAGCCGGCAAATCGCGAGATCGTCGAGCGGCTGATTCAAGCCGGAGTGCGAACGATCGATGATGCGCCAGCCTCGAGAGACGCGGCGGCTTCGCCGTTCACGCGCACCACCTGGGTGATCACGGGAACGCTGAGCCAGCCGCGCGATGAAATTGCGGAAGTGATTATCGCGCGCGGCGGAAAAGTCAGCGGCAGCGTGAGCAAGAAAACGAATTACCTGCTCGCCGGGGAAGAAGCCGGGAGGAAACTCGAGAAGGCGAAAAAGCTCGGCGTGCGCGTGCTCAACGAAGAAGAGTTTCGCGCGATGCTTCTTCTGTAGGGGAAGCTGTCAGCTTCCCAAGCTTATAGACACGGGAGCTGACAGCTTCCCCTACAGCAGCCGAATGTCGGCGGCAAAAGCCGGCGTTACGGCGTCCGGTCGAGGCCGAGCGGCATCGCCTGCGGGGAAAGCGGCGACGCAATCACCGGCGGCCGTTGCGCCGCGGGATGGAAGTCGGCTTCCACATGGAACGTCAACTTCTCGTTCCCGCGCAGCACCGTGATCGGCACCGTATCGCCGGCCGTGATGAAGAACGACGCGTCGATCACATCCTCCGGCTCGTGCACTTTCGTCCGGCCGACCTCGAGCAAAATGTCGCCAGGCTTCGCGCCGCACTCGGCCGCCGGTGTACCGGGCATGATCTCGGTGAATTTCGCGCGTGAGCCTTCGACCGGTGTCGCTGACGCCGCGACATTGATGCCGATCCAGCCGTGGCGCGCTTCGCCGAAACGCACGAAGTCGCCTCGGATTTTCTCCGCCGCGTCGATCGGCAACGCATAACAAGCCGAACTGTTGTCGACGCTGCTGACGAGGATGCCGACGACTTCGCCTTTGAAATTCAGCAGCGGAGCACCGGCTTCACCGCGTTGCGTGGGCAGGTTCACCCGCAGGTGCGTGGTTGAGAAATAGCGGCCGAGGAATTTTCGATCGAACCCTGCGATCATCCCGAAGCTCGGAGTTTGCGGCAGATCAAGCGGGAAGCCGACGGTGAGCACCGGCGTCGCAACTTCGAGGTCCTTCGAGCGACCGATCGGCAGCGATGGCGTCGGCACATCGACCTTCAGAATCGCGAGCCCGCTGCGGCGATCCGCTAACACCTGATGCGCCGGTATTTCCTTTCCGTCGAGTTCGACGGTGAAATCTTCCGCGTCCGCGCCGACAGAGAACGCGGTGTAAAGCGTGCCCGCCGGATCGATGAAAAATCCGGTGCCGGCGAGTTTCCCGTGCTGGTCGACGGCACGAATCTTCACCACGGCCCTGGCCGAACGCGTGAAGATCTCCTTTACCTCGCGGCTGATCGTGCCAGCCGATTGCTCCTGCGCGTGAGCCGCGCCGGCGGCAAACGTCAACGCCAGGACAAGCGGAAGCCGCACCACGGAAGGACCGAGAAGAGAAGTTGCGGAACTGACCCTAGAACTTGAACGACGCCTCATAGCTCACTGGCGTGCTATCGAGCACATAGCGCGGAGTCGCTGTCGACCCGTGAGTTTTGGCGCTCTGAGTAGGAGTGCGGAACGTCGGCAAATCAAGGCCCATGTCGGGCCGCGAGCGGGTCGACAGACTCCAGGCCGAATCACCGGTCTGCTGCATCGCCGACGCATGTTGTGCCACGTTCGTACCTTCGAAATGCGCGGGTGTCTGATAGACCTTCAGCGAAAGAACCGCGGCGCAAATCGCGACCGCCGCGAATGCTGTCCGCGATGACCCGAGCGCCGGCACGTTCAACTCAAACATGAAACCGTGCACACGCTGCAACGCGACCTTCCAGGCCGGCTGCCGGAGCAATTCCGCCCGCTGCCGGCGATGAAACTCATGTAAAAATTCGTCGAAATAACCCGGAGGCGGTTGCTCGTGTCTCTTCAAACGGAGCAGCGTTCCAATGTCGTTTTCGTCGAGTTGTTTCATGCGGCAGTGGAATCAGGAAACTGGGTTCTTACGGAATTCTTCCAGGTAATTCTGGAGCTGGCGGTTCGCGTAGAAGAGCCGGGAGCGTACCGTGCCCTCGGAAACACGCAAGATCTTGCTGATCTCGGCGTGCGGCATTCCTTGAATATGAAACATGGTGACCACGGCTCTGTGTTCATCAGACAGTTTTTGCATCGCCTCGTTCAATCTTACCTGCAGCTCGGACAAATCCGCTTCCCGCACCGGACTGCTCGACTGGGTCAATTCGAGGAACTCTTTGTCGTTCTGAATGCTCGCGTCGACGTCATCGAGGCTGAGGTTGAACCGGCGGCCACGCTTCTTCAGGAAGTTGAGCGTCATGTTTACCGCGATCGAGTGGATCCACGTGTAGAACGATGACTTGCCCCGGAAGCCGCGGATCGATTTGTACGCCTTCGAGAACACGTCCTGCAGAAGGTCATTCGTGTCCTCGTGGTTCGACGTCATGTTGTAGATGAGGCCGTAGAGCCGCGGCGTGTACTTCACGACGAGTTGATCAAACGCCGCCACGTCCCCGTCCTGGGTGCGTGCAACTAGCTTCGAGTCTTCATCCGTCCGCGGCTGATCCATTGCCTGGCGTTTAGCCTTAGCAGCCGGGCGAAACCCCGACGACAACAAATCAGAAAGCCGCCGCGCGGGAGGCGGCGGCAGTGCGACTGCCGGACTCATCTTGCTCGCAGGGATTGGCGTTTAATCCCGGTTCCGCAGCATCATCAGGTAGATGAGGTTGCCGAGTGTCGCGACAAACGCGGCCACATACGTCAACGCCGCTGCATTCAGGACGCGGTTCACACCGGCGGTTTGATTGCCCGCCTGCACCATGCCCATCTGCGTCAGGATGATCTTCGCGCGGCGGGAGGCATCGAACTCCACCGGCAGCGTGATCAATTGGAACGCGAGCAGGATGAGATAGCACCAGATACCGAGTGTGATCAGGCCCGTGATGTGGAAGAAAATTCCGCCGAGGATGACGAACGGAAGCATCTGCGATGCGATCTGCGTCACCGGCACGATCGCCATGCGCCACTTCAACGGCGCGTACGCTTTCGCGTGCTGGATCGCGTGGCCGGCTTCATGCGCAGCGATTCCGAGCGCGGCGACGGACGGCGTGTTGTAGACATCGGACGACAAGCAGAGCCGCTTCTTCATCGGATCGTAGTGATCACCGAGATAGTCGTTTGTCTCCACCACGCTGACGTCATGGATCTGCGCGGCCTGCAAAATCTCACGCGCCGCTTCAGCGCCGCTGATGTTCGACGTGGCGCGGACCTGCCCCCATTTCTTGAAGGCACCGCTCACGCGCATCTGCGCCCAGAGGCCGATGACCAACGGCAACCCGATCAGCAACAGCCAGTTTGAGATACCTCCACCAGTTGGATAGATCATTTTTTTGTAAAGTTACGTGAATTAGACTTCAAATCTGTCAGTTCGTTCAGATTTCCAATCGCTTTTCGAACCGCGACAGGACGCGAATTCCGGTATCGGTCAACGCCGCGACATCTTCGATCCGCACGCCGCCGAGTCCGGGATAATAAAGGCCCGGTTCGACCGTGAGCACCTGCCCCTGCTTCAGCACCGTTTTCTGAAACCGCGGGAACTCGTGAATCTCCAGTCCGAGTCCGTGTCCAGTGCCATGGAAGAATCCCACCTGCCGGCCGTTCCGCACCTCGGTCGGAAACCCGCGATCTGCGAAGAACTGCTTCACCTCGTTGTGCAACGTGAGCCCGTCGACACCCGGCTTCATCTTCTTCAATGCGAGCGCCTGGCCCTCGCGCACCGTCTCCCAAAGCCGCCGCTGTTCGTCACTCGCGCGGCCGCGGACGACCGTCCGCGTCATGTCGCCGAAGTAGCCGCTCTTCGCGTCCCGCGGGAAGATGTCGATGATGATCAACGAATCTGCGTAAAGCGGGCCTGAACCACGCTCGTGCGGATCGCAAGCCTGATCGCCACCCGCGACGATTGTGTTCGCCGGCGAGCCGCCCGCGCGTAAAACCGCGGAGTCAATCTCCGCCCGCAGCAGCTCCGAGGTGAGCACCTGGCCGAACCAGTCGAGCCGCTTGTTCCGCCGCGCCTTGCACGCCGCGAGCACTTCCATCGCGCGGGCCATTCCCTTTTCGGTGATCGAGCACGCACGCCGCATCAGCCGCAGCTCGTCTTCTGTTTTCGCTTCGCGCTCCGGCCAGAAGAGACCGTTTGTCGTTTGCAGCCGGATGTTGTTCCGAGCCAGCTCTTCCGCGTATCCGAGCGGAAAGCTCGCCGGCACGATTGCCGACCGCACGCCGCGTGATTGGAGGAAGTGCGACAAGATCTTCTCGAATGGCGGCGCCTTCTTTGAATTGCCTTGCACCTCGCGCTCGAACTGGCTCAGCGGCAAAATCTCATCCGCCTGCGCCTGCTTCCGGCCGCGGTCGATTTCAAGATCGCTCAGCACGACGGTGCGTTTGCCATTCTGCTCGAGAAAGATGAACGGATCGGGCACGAACATGCGCGTCGCGTAAAGCATGTCGGCATCGCGCTCACTGTCGGCAACGATGAGTCGGGTGGGATTCTTCGAGGGGGTCTTCTTGCTCACGTGATATCCGTACGCGCAAAGGTGGCGCTTGTCATTTCTGTCGGTCGCTCGACGATCTACCCGCGCCGGACTTCGAGTTGCCGGCGCAGGATCCACAGCAGCAACGCGAGCAGAGCCAGCGTGGAGCTGATCAGCACCCACGTGTTGAACGTGAAGATCCCGATCTTCGCGCCGAGATACCGCTTTTCCGCGCCGAAGAACACGTTTGGCTTGCCGCCGCGGCGATAGTCGTGCTGCTCCATCTCGGCGTTCGAGATCAAATCCGACACCTTCTGATTGATGTAGAGCTGCTCCGCGGTGATCGGCCCTTCCGCGTTCGCGAAATCTTCGCGATTGAACTTCCGCTTCCCGGTGACGACGGAGTCGATCAATTTCAGGTAATTATCGACCTCCTTCGCCGACTTCGCTTCGAGTCCCGACAGAACGGCGAGCACTTCCTTCAGTTCGTTCAGGCGCGTGCTCGCTTCAGGGCTCTTCGCCTGCGGCGCAAGTTTCTGGATCTCGGCGTTCACCCGCTCCTGGCGGCGCGTGAGCGGATTCAACTTCGCCTGCGCGACGACCAGCTCTTCGTACGACCAGCGCATCGCGATAAACTGGCAGACGAACGGCACCTTCAGCTTGCTGTCCATCTTCTTGTTTTTCTCCGGTGTCGGGTTCTCCGCGAACCAGCGCGAGAACGTATAAACGAGGCCGAGATTTCGATTCATGTCCTCGTATTTGATGAGCGCCCCGCCCATGATGATCTGCGGAATCAGCACGAGTGGCACGATGTTCGCGGCGGTCTTCGGATTGTCGACTAACGACGACACGACGAGCCCAAGCGCCACGCCACCCATCGCCGTCATCAACATGACGCCGAGGTAGATCCAGAACATCCCGCGGATCGAGAGAATCCAGTTGCCGATCAGGACGAAGAGGATGCACTGCACGAGCGCGAAAATGCCTAACGAGAGCACCTTCGCGACCACGTAATACGGCAGGCGGACGTTGAGATTTCGCTCCCGCTGCAGAACCGCACGATCGCCGATGATGTCGTCAGCACTGTTCGTCAGGCCGAGGAACATTGCGACGATCAGCCCAAGGAAAAGGAACGTCGGAATGTGATACGCGGAAGCGAAGTCGTATTTCCCGCTATCCGAATAGCGCAGGATCGTGGCGATCAGCAGCGCGAGGATTGGCGCCACGCCGATTGTGATCACGAGGTTGCCCTTGTTGCGCAGCTTGCTCATGAAGGCGCGTCGCAAAAGCGTACGGAGCTGCGTCCACTCGTCGTGCCAGCGAATCTCCGTGCCCTTCTTTTTGGCCGCGGGCGCTTTCGGCAACGCCGGTGCAGGATCGCGTTTCAGCGACACCTGCTTCACATCCTGAATCAGCCGGAACGCCTCGTATTTATCACGCCAGAATTCGGGCGAGTAACGCCGCGCGGCGACGAGCTGCCCGCGGTTGTTCTCCTCGTAGATGATGTCGCCGCTGATATCGCGCAACGGCGTCTCGAGCACATCGAAGATGAACTCCGGCCGCGTCGTTCCACATGATGGGCATGCGCCGAGATCCGCGCCGAACTGATGCTGATGCTCCGCTTCCGCGAAATAGCGGAGCATGTCAGTCGGCGTGCCGAAGAAGACGAGGCGCCCGCCTTTATCGAACAGGATCGCCTTGTGAAACATCTGGAACAGCTTCGAGCTCGGCTGGTGAATCGTGACGATGATGATCTTGTTGTGCGCCATCCCGCGGATGATCTCGATCACGTGCTCGGAATCTTTTGACGACAACCCGGAGGTCGGTTCGTCGAAGAGATAGACGTCCGACGAGCCGATCATATCGAGCCCGATATTGAGCCGTTTCCGCTCGCCGCCGCTGAGCGTCTTCTTCACCGGACTGCCCACGACGCTGTCCTTCCGCTCGCTCAAGCCAAGCTCAACGAGTTTGCTCTCGAGTCGCCGCGTGCGGTCACGACGCGATAAGTGCGGCGACCGAATGGCGGCGGCGAATTGCAGGTTCTCGCCGATCGTCAGGTTCTCGTCGAAGGCGTCTTCCTGCGGGATGTAACTGACGTAACGCTTCAGCTCATCGAGATTGTCGTAGAGGGACGTGTCATTGAGCAGAACCTGACCCGAGGTCGGATGAATCTGACCGCCAAGCACTTTCAGGAGCGTGCTTTTGCCCGAACCGCTCGCGCCCATCACGCAGACCAGCTCGCCGCGATTCACCGTGAACGAGATACCGTCGAGCGCGACTTCCGAGTTGCTGAAGCGGTGATTCAGATCAACAACTTCGAGGCTGCGGATGATGTTCCGCTCCTCCTCAATGATGCGCTCGGAGAAGTTGCAGCGGAGAAATTGACCAACGTCGATGCGAATCGTGTCGCCATCCTTCAGCGGCGCCGTCCCGCGGACCGTCGTTTCGCCGACGATGATCGGACGATCGGCTTCGATGACCTCCAGCGTGCCGACGCGCGCATCGTAGTCGCAGAAGATCTTCAGCAGCACATCGCCAGCGGTTCCCGGCGAAAGGAGAATGTCGTCGGCCTCCAGCAGGCTCGGGTTGTTCGAGACGAGATACTCGGACTTCGACGCCTGGAGCTGGAAACGGCCGCCCATCGCGCGGGCGCGACGGCGCAGGTCCGTCAGGTCCATTTCGCTGTCGTTATGGAAGACGATCTTGTCGTCGAGCGTCGCTTCGACTTCGGTGCCGGACTTGAGCGTGACTCCGTTGATCACCGCATCGACTTCGCGCAATGCTTTCACGCGCACCTTCAAGCCAAAGGTGATCTCGAGCGAACTTTCACGGGAGCGGGAGCGCTCCAGCTGCACCTGATCGGAGTCTTTCGGCACCCGGACGTAGATCTGCGGGAGCGAAACGTTTTTCTTCGCGTTGAAATAGGCGGCGAGCTCCTGATACGTGAGAACTTGATCGCCAATCAGGATGCGTTGACCCGGGTAAATGCGGCAAAAGCCGCCGCGCAACAGCGGACGACCGCGGACCGAGACCGATTGCCCGCTGTAGTTCTTGAGCAGGATGAGGTCGTGATACCGGAACGCGAGCAGCCGATCCTTCTCGTTCAGGCTCTTCAGGAGCACGTCCGACGAGCCATTCGGGCCAAACGACAGCGACTCGAGAGGCGACGCCCCGCGCTGGTAGATTGACGGATCCGAATCCTCAGAGGCGTTCAGTTGATAAACGATGTCGATCGCCTGCGCCGCCATCCCGAGCTGCGACATGAAAGAGTAAAACGCGACGACCTGCTCCTGCTTCAAGCCCGCCTGCGAGATCAGGTCGTAGAGCTGCACGCCGAGCATGATCTTGCGATCGGCGCTGAGGGAGGCGGAAAGCTTTTGCGCCATTGCGCCGAGATCCTGTTGCTCGTAGAGCGCCTGGCGGAACAGCTGCCGCAGCTCGGAGTAGACCGCCTCGGGATAGTCGTAACGCAGGAACCCCAGGCTGGAGTCGATTTCCTCCTCGAGCAGGACGCCATCCGCCTTCGAGAAGCTGGCGAGCACCTGGATCAGCAACGGCAGGAGATTCGGACCCTCGGCGACGCTCCGCGGCTTCCGCAGCGCGCGGCGCATCCAGCGGCGGCTCTTCCGCTGCATTCGATACGCGAAAGGCGTCACGCGCTGCACGGCGCGATCGATCTTATCGGCTAACGTAATGGGGGCCTCTTCCGGCATGAGTGGCGGGTAAGATAATTCTTCGCACCATCGCGTGCAATGCGCGCCTCTGTTCTTTGCACGCCCGGCCGCGGTTTGCGGCACCGGCGACGGCTCGCGTCCTGCTCTTTTGCAATGCCCGAGCCTTCATGTTAGCCTTTCGCCCGCGCGCTAGTCAGCGCGGCTTTCCTTATGTCCCAAACCGATCGACCGTCCAAAAAGGACAATAAATCCGGCGGCAGCGAGCCGAGTTTTAACTGGCGCGGCGTGGTCCTGATCGCGATCGCCTTCACGTTGATCGCGCTCGCGGTGCTGTTCCGCGGCGGCTCCTATAACAACGTCGAGGAGGTACCGTACAATCGGTTCGTCGAGCTGCTGGAAAACAAGCAGATCTTCATCGACCAAAAATATCCGCTGCAGCTCGTCGTCGAGGAAGGACGCCCAACCCAGACGCTGCGTGGCGCTTACACGAAGCAGGGGGTCGGTCCGTCGCCATCCCAGCAGGTGCCGTTTCGCACGACGGTCTACCTGAATTACAACACCGACCTCCAGGAGCGCCTCACGGCCGCGGGCATTCAGCCGGCCATCAAGATGGATTCCAACCTGATGGCGCAGACGCTGGTCGGTTTCCTGCCGATCGCGGTTTTCCTGCTGCTGCTGTATTTCCTGTTCCGCCAGCAGATCCGCATGGCCGGCAAGGGCGCGCTGAACTTCGGCAAATCGAAGGCGCGGATGCTCGCTCGCGACAAGAACAAGATCACCTTCAAGGACGTGGCCGGTGTCGAAGAAGCGAAGGATGAAGTGACGGAGCTCGTCGAGTTCCTGCGCGATCCGAAAAAATTCCAGAAGCTGGGCGGCCGGATTCCGAAGGGCGTGTTGCTCGTCGGCCCTCCGGGAACGGGTAAGACGCTGCTCGCGCGCGCCATCGCCGGCGAGGCAGATGTGCCGTTCTTCTCGATCAGCGGCTCCGATTTCGTGGAGATGTTCGTCGGCGTCGGCGCGAGCCGCGTGCGTGACATGTTCGAGCAGGGCAAGAAGTCTGCGCCTTGCATCATTTTCATCGACGAAATCGACGCTGTCGGCCGGCATCGTGGCCACGGCGTCGGCGGCGGTCACGACGAGCGCGAGCAGACACTCAATGCGCTTCTCGTCGAGATGGACGGCTTCGATACGCAGGAAGGCGTCATCATCATCGCGGCGACGAACCGCCCGGACGTCCTCGATCCCGCGCTGTTGCGCCCGGGTCGTTTCGATCGCCAGATCACGGTGAATTTGCCCGACGTGAAAGGGCGCGAGGAGATCCTGCGCGTCCATTCGAAGAAGGTGAAACTCGCGGAAGGCGTGGACATGAACGTCGTCGCGCGCGGCACGCCTGGTTATTCCGGCGCCGAGTTGGCCAACGTCATCAACGAAGCCGCTTTGCTGGCAGCGCGCCGCGGCCTCAAGGGCATCACGTTGCGCGAGCTCGAGGAAGCGCGCGACAAGGTGCGCTGGGGCAAGGAACGCCGCAGCATGGCGCTGAGCGAAAAGGAAAAAACGAACACCGCCTACCACGAAGCCGGTCACGCGCTCCTGCTCGAGTTGCTGCCGAACACAGAGCCGCTCCACAAAGTGACCATCATCCCGCGCGGTCCGTCCTTGGGCTCCACCATGTGGCTGCCGGAAGAGGACAAATACACCAATCGCAAGAACGAGCTGCTCGCCAGCCTCGTCGTGAAGATGGGCGGCCGCGTCGCAGAAGAGATCGTCTTTGGCGATGTGACGAACGGCGCCAGCGGCGACATCAAAATGGCAACGAACGTCGCCCGCCGGATGGTTTGCGAATGGGGCATGAGCGAGAAGATGGGGATGGTCGAGTACGGCGAGCACGAAGAACACGTCTTCCTTGGCCGCGACATGGGACGCGCTCGCGGCTACAGCGAAGCGACTGCGGAAGAGATCGATCGCGAAGTGCGTAAGCTCATCGACGACGCCTACGAGACAGCGAAGCGGACGTTGATCGAGCATCGCGACAAACTCGAAGTCATCGCGAAGGCGCTGCTCGAGTACGAGACCCTCGATGGCGCTCACATTCGCGACATCATCCAGCACGGCCGGATGTTGAATCCGCCGCCGGGGCCGCCGACTTCCACCGGCGAGCAGATGAAGCCGGAAAAACCACCGAAGCAGGTCGTCGTCGCGCCGGACGTGGCGCCGCCGCTTGGTGGAGGCTTAAGCGGCGCCCCGGCCTGACGTCGACCGGTTTGCTAGCGATAGTCGCGAAACGGCTGGCCGGAGCGGAACAGCGCGAGCTGCGAGCGCAGGAGCGACGCGAGCGCGGCATTGCGGCTCTTTTCGGCTGCCTCCAACGCTGCTTCGGCGACATTCACCGCCTCGGCAAAGCGTCCTGCCTCGGCGTACGCCGATGCGAGCGTCGCGCTGACGATCGGATCACTGCTTTGCCGCCGTCGGTTGGCGCTCTCCGCTAGTTCCACGGCTCTGGCGCCGTCGCGCAGCTGAGGGTCAGGCGAGGTGGCGAGAACCCACGCCATGTTCTTTTGGGCGTCGGGATCGTCTGGACGCATCGCCAGCACGCGCTCGAGATGCGAAACGGCTTCCGTCACTTGCCCCATCTGCAGCAGCGTGTTCGCCATGTGAAAATGCGCGTCGATAAAGCCGGGGCTGACGGCGAGCGCCGTTTGCAGATGCTCGTACGATTCCTCGACCCGACCGAGCAGCAGGAACGCGTTTCCGAGCGCGGAACGCGCCGGCACATAGGTGTGGTCGATCTGCAGGGCCCGCTCGAGGTAAGGAATGGACTCGTTAGGCCGGCCAAGCAGCAACAACGCGTGACCCACGTTGTACTGCACAGCCGCGGCGCGGTCGGGCTCAATCTGCAACGCTTTTCGGAAGTATGGCAGTGCCTCCTCCGGGCCGCTCGTCTGCAAAAGAATGAGCCCGATGTTGTTTTGAATCTCAGCGTTGTTCGGATCGATCTTCTCCGCTGCACGTAGATGCGTCATGGCGGCGTCGAGTTGCTTCTTCTCCATCAACACCGCTGCATAGCTCGCCTGCGCCATCCACGATCCCGGATTCTTCGCGACCGTATCGCGCCACAACGTCTCCAGATTGCGATAACTGCCGACCTGCTGCCAGGTAAGGAAAGCGAGCACAGCCAGCAGCACCGCAGGAACCGCTTTCGGCAGGCGGCTCAATGCCGCTGCCGCCATCACAATGATCCCCACGCTGGCGAGATACTGGAAGTGATCGGCGACAAACGAGTAGCGAAACGGGTAGACATCGATGAAGCCGAGCGCGGGAAAAAGCGTCGTCGCGAAGAACAGCACCGCGACCAGCGGTCCGCGCCCGATGCGGCCGCGCAGGAGCCAGAGCATTGCGACGACAACGATCCCCGTGAACGGAAACAGCCACTGCCATAGCACACTCGCGCTGATCTGCCAGCGCGGGTAAATGAACGTAAGCTCGGCCGGCCAGACGAGTTTGAACGCATAAAACCACAACGCGCGACCGGCGAGGACGACCCGATCCGGAAGCGAGAGCGACCATGCCGCGCCCGCAGCGCCGACGTGATGCTTTTCGAGCCAGATCGTCCCGAGAGCGAGGGCGAAGCCGACGAGGAAGAATGGAATCGTAGGGAGCACGTCCTGCAACCGAATGCGGCCAGTCTTCCACCACGCGACGAGCAACAAAGCCACCGGCAGCGAACAAGTTACCGTCTTGCTCAGCAGCGCACACACGAACAGCGCCAGCGAAGCTGCGTATAGCAACATGCGTCGTTGTCCGACCTCCGCCGCCTCGCGCGCCGCCGCAAACTTCAGGTAAGTGAGCGCCGCCGCAAAATAGAACACGCCCGAGAGAACATTCTTCCGTTCGCTGATCCACGCGACCGACTCGACCTCCACCGGATGCAGCGCGAAAATGGCCGCGGCGATCCAGGCGCCCGGCACACGTAGCGTCACGAGCACGCGCCACAACAGAACGCTCGCCCCGATGTGCAACAGCACGTTTACGATGTGGAAGCCGAGCGGATTCAGCTGCCAAAGCTGATACTCGAGCCAGAAACTGGTGTGAACGAGCGGGTAGTACTGCGGCGTCGCCGTCGGTTCGAACCAGATTCGCCACAAGCCGCCGAGATCACGCAGCGTCGTGTTCAGCGTGACGTAGAGATTGTCGTCCCAAATGAATCCACTCTGCCAAACCCGCTGGTATGCGAGCAGCGTTAGCGCCGCGAGCAGGAGCGGAAAGCGCCAGTCGCTGTTCGACCGTTCCAGCCGCTCAGCGGGAATCGCGACCGTCGCCGCTGCCGGTGCCGGCTGCGCTGACGAAGACGTAAATTGCTGCCGCCGTCTCTTCTTGCCCATCAGGGATCAACCATTCCGTCGGCTCGCTGACACGCGCCAGCGATTAGTCCAAAACGCTTGGCTGCCAACCGATCGCCCGCGGCTCAACGACCGGCGCGCGCGAGCTTCTCCGGAATCCAGCGGACCAATAGATCGAGCACCTCCTGCCGCACCTCGTCTAGACCGTGGCCGGTGCCGGGATAGAGTTTGATCTCCTTGGGCTCGCCCGCCGCGGCGTAGATCTGCCGCGAGCACATCGGCGACAACACATCGTCGTTCATCCCGTGGATCAGCAGCATCGGTCTCGGTGCGACTTTTGGCGTCAGATCCGTGCCGTACGTCTGACTCGACATCGGCACGACGGCCTTTACGTGCGGCGACACCGCTGCCGCCGAGATCACAACTGCGCCGCCAAAGCTGTGGCCGACGATCGCCACCTCCGTCACGCCTTCCTTCACCAAAAATGCGACGCCCGCGAGCGTATCAAGGATGCACTCGACGAGATGATTCGGTTTTCGGTAATGGAGCCGCAGGCCCGCGATTCCGCGCGCCTGCAATTGCTCACACGCGGCCGGATAGAGCCCGCGCGCCGGACCATCGAGGCCGCCGCCGGCGCCACCGACCCACACGACGCCGAGCTTCTTTGACTCCGCTGCGGCATCACCACGCGGCGGATGATAATGCGTCACGACATCGCCGCGATCCGTCTGCAGCCGCAGCGCGACGACGTTGTTCGCTTCACTTTCCCGCGCCGCGCCGGTCCAGCGCAGCGTTTCACGACCGAACGCAACCTTCTCCCCCTCCGCGGCCATCACGCTCTTCAGCGGCAGCAGCACCGCGATTGCGGCGATCCACGCCGCAAGGACCTGTCGTTGCATCCCTTCAACCTTCCCCTCGTTTCCTGCAGCACGTCGCTGCGTTCAGCATTCGCCGCTACAGCTTCGGCCCGCCGGTGCTCACCACATGGACGGTGCTGGCCTGCGGTCCCATCTCGCCATGCGACAAATCGAAACGGACCTCCGTTCCGACTTTCAGCTCCGCGAAGTCCGAGTTTACGACGGCGTTGCGGTGGAAATAAATGTCGACCCCGCCACCATCGGTAATGAAGCCGTAATCCGAGAACAACTTCGTCACGAGCGCGCGCGGCTCGGCGTGTGTTTTCACCTCGTGGCGCTGCTTCTCGACGAGATCCTTCAGCTGCCGTTCCATCGTCTTGAACGCATCGTTGATGATCTTCGTGAGCGGCTCGTGCATGTCGTGCTCGGTCTGCTTCTCGTCGGCGACAAGCTCGTGTCCAGGCGGGACGCGCACATCGACGCGGACGCGAAACGGGCTACCCTCGCGCTGCGACTGGTTCGGCTGTTCGATCGCCACTTCGCAGCGCGTGATGTGGTCGCAAAACTTATCAAGCCGGTCCGCTTTGGTGCGGATCAGGTTATCGATCTCGTCGGATTTCTCGACGCCGCGATAGGAGATTTCTACTGGCAGTTCCATAGGCAGTTATTGTTGTATTTGGGAAATTTGATCGAGCAACAGCCGGCCGTGAATCGGCGGCGACGCATCGCTTCGGTCACGATCAGATCGGTTGCAGCGAACGGAAATGTTGCGGCAGGTTTGCGATTTCGATCTTTACCAAATCCGACTTCACGTGCTCGACGATGCGCTCGCGGACGGGGGTTGGCAGAAGATCGACGATTGAGTTGTAGATCGAAGTGGGCGCGGCAAACGACCAGCCCTCCGTGCCTTCAGTCGTCACCACATCGGCGATGCTCTCCGCGAGCTGGCGAAAAATTCGGCGATCGTTTTCCGTCTCGAGCGCCTGGCGTTCGCCGATTGCGTTCATGTGGCGACCGCTCCCGGCCTGACCGCCGCCGTCGCCGACGGGAAACCGGCCGGCCTGGTCGGTGAGTTTGTCCTGATAACGTCCGTGCGCGTCGGTGAAATCGACCGCCTGCACAAGCTGCAGCGATGGGCCGCGATTCGGGGTTTCAGTGACTCGGTAGGCTTTCAAGCTGCCGCGATCGGCGGTGACGATGAGTGATGTAGGTGTCATTCGCGAAGTAAGATTCGTTTCGCTGATGAATCGTTTTTCGCGGCAGAACTGCGCTGACGAAGTTGAGTGCCGCCGGGGTCCCTCGCCTGCGGCTAAGCGCAGAGCGGCGAACGCAGGTAGCTCTCGAGGAGATCCGCGGGATCGCGGTAAATCGCGATCGCACCGGATGCGCGCAGTTCGTCTTCCGAAAACCCGCCGCACAATAAGCCGATCGTCGGCAGCTCGATCTTCTTCGCGGCCTGGACGTCATACGGCGTATCACCGATCACGACTGCGTCCTGCGGCGGCACGTGCAGCAGATGGAGCGCGCTCGTGAAGACATCCGGACTTGGCTTCGAATGCTCGACGTCGCTCTTCGACGTGCGGGATTCGATCAGCTCGCCGAGCACCGCCAGCTTCACGTAATGCTCGACTTCCGTCTCGTTGCCGGATGATGCGAGAGCGATCCGCTTGCCGTCAGCGCGGATGCGTTCGAACAGCTCCTTCACTTTCGGAAATGGCCGAACGCGCTCGATGTATTTGCGCTTGAAGAGATCCGCGCGGTACTGCTCCAGCTCTTTGCCGAAATCGCGGAGTTCGCGCTCGCCCAAAAACTCCGGCAGATATTTGTCGCCGCCCTTCCCAATCTGTCGATGTAGCTCCTGCGGCGGGAAGTCTTTGCCGTACTCGCGAAACGCTTCACGCCATGCCTCGACATGCAGATCGTTCGAATCAACGACCGTGCCGTCGAGGTCGAAAATGACAGCCTCGATCACCAGCGTTGCGCCTAACCTTCAGAGCCCTCGGCCGGTGCCGTGACCTTCGGCTTCCTGATGCGAGCCGGACGCTTGGCTGCGGCTCGCGCTTCCGGGCGTTCGCTCCGCGGCAATTCGACCTGGCGCTTCTTCCACGATTCATGACGCGCGCGCGCCTGCGATCCAGCCGTCAGGCGCAGCAGCTTCGTCGCACGGCCTTCGACCGCAAAATCGTCACCCGACGCGAACTTGTCGCCATCTTCGATGAACCCGGCCTCATCGACCGTGTCCATCACCAGCCGCCACTCGAGCGCTTCTTCGCCGGGCAAAACAAACGGGATCGTCTCGTAGTGCGCGTTGATCAGCAGCAAAAACGTCTGATCGCGAATCGGCTCGCCCTCAAAGCTGAGGACGTCGATCGTGTCGCCGCTGAGCAGCATCCCGAGACAGCGCACGAACGGCGAGTTCCATTCCTCCTCGCTCATCTCGTTGCCGCCCGGGTTGAACCACATCACGTCCTTGATCTCCGAGCCGCGGATGCGCCGTCCCTGGAAGAATTTCGGCCGGCGAAACACCGGATGCTCGCGGCGTAACGCGATCAGCTTTTTCGTAAACTCCAGCAGCTCATTCTGCTCGTCGGTGCGATCCCACGTGTGCCAGCTGATTTCGTTATCCTGGCAATACGCATTGTTGTTGCCGTTCTGCGTGCGCGCCCATTCATCGCCCGCGCAAATCATCGGCACCCCTTGCGAGAGCAACATTGTCGTTAATAGATTCCGCCGCTGCTGCGCGCGTAGCGCGTTGATGTCGGGATCGTCTGTCGGGCCTTCGACGCCGTGATTCCACGAGTGGTTGTTGTTGTCGCCGTCGTTGTTGTTCTCGCCGTTCGCCTCGTTGTGCTTGTCGTTATAGCTGACGAGATCGTTCAGCGTGAATCCATCGTGCGCGGTGATGAAGTTGATGCTCGCGTATGGGCGGCGGCCGTTGTGTTGATACAGATCAGGGCTGCCGGTGAGGCGATACGCCATCTCCCCGATGCGCCCGTCGTCGCCTTTCCAGAAGCTGCGGACGGCGTCGCGATACTTGCCGTTCCACTCCGCCCACAGCACCGGAAAGTTTCCGACCTGATAGCCGCCTTCGCCGACGTCCCACGGCTCCGCGATTAGCTTCACCTGCGAAAGCACCGGGTCCTGGTGAATGATCTCGAAGAACGCGTGGAGCTTGTTCACGCCGCCGAAATCGCGCGCCAGCGTCGACGCGAGATCGAAGCGGAACCCGTCGACGTGCATCTCGAGCACCCAGTAGCGCAGGCTGTCCATCACGAGCTGGAGCGTGCGCGGATGCAGCAGGTTAAAGGTGTTCCCGGTGCCGGTGAAATCCATGTAGAACCGCGGATCTTCCGGGGAGAGCCAGTAGTAGGCATGGTTATCGACGCCGCGAAAACTAAGCGTGGGGCCGAGGTGATTCCCCTCGCCGGTGTGGTTATAGACCACGTCGAGAATCACCTCGATGCCGGCGGCGTGGAGGTTCCGCACCATGCCTTTGAACTCGGAGACCTGCGCGCCGATCGAGCCGCTGCTGGAGTATCTCGCCTCCGGCGCGAAGTAGCCAATCGAGTTGTAGCCCCAATAATTCGTCAGGCCTTTGTCGACGAGGATCTTGTCGTTCACGAACGAATGCACCGGCAGCAATTCCACCGCCGTCACGCCGAGCTCAGTGAGGTACTTGATCGCCGCCGCGCTGCCGAGTCCCCCATACGTGCCGCGTAATTCCGCCGGCACATCGGGGCACAAACGCGTGAATCCCTTCACGTGCATCTCGTAGATGATCGAGTTGTTCAACGGCGTGCGCGGCGCTTTGTCACCGCCCCAGTCAAACGCGCTGTCGATCACCACCGCCTTTGGCATGCCCCACGCGTCGTCGCGGAAATCGCGCGTAAGATCTTCGCCTGGCGAGCCGACCACGTAGCCGAACATTTCGTCCGCCCAATGAATGTCGCCGGCGATCGCCTTCGCATATGGATCGAGCAGCAGCTTCGAGCTGTTGAAGCGCATCCCGCGTTCCGGATCGTACGGCCCGTAAACGCGGTAGCCGTAGAGCTGCCCCGGCCGCACGTCCGGGAGGAACAAATGCCACACCTGGTCGGTGTGTTCCGTCATCGGGATGCGGATGTTTTCCTGCGTCGACTCGACCCGATCAAAGAGGCAAAGATCAACCGACGTCGCGCTCTCCGAAAAGATGGCGAAGTTCACCCCGTTCCCCATCCACGTCGCGCCAAGCGGGTACGGATACCCGAGCCAAATCTTTACAGGTGTCATAAAATCGGGAGCCGTTCTTATCCGCTACGCATTTCGGATTGGCAACGGCTGCTGCGATTCTGCCGCGCGAAGAATCACGGCAGGAAACGCGCGGAGCGTTTAGAACCGGCGGAACCAGCCGTAAGGGAACGCGTCGCCTGGGCAATCGGTCGCCCAGCGCGGCGGATTCATCTCGCGGTGAGGCCGCACCCCGATCGCGCGGCCGTCAACTTTGCCGCAACGTTCGCGCAGGTATTTGATCAGCTCCTCGGTCGCCTCCAGTTGCGCGCGCGTCGGCTGATCGCGGTTGAAATCTCCGACCAGGCAAATGCCTAACGAGATGTTGTTGAGATAATCGCTGTGCACGTGGCCGCCGTTGATCTGCCGCCGCCAGCGATCGCCGATCTCGATTTCACCATCGCCAGACGATCGCCCGTTGCCGACGACGAAATGATACGCCATGCCGTTCTGCATCCGCTTCACGCGCTTGTGGTAGTAATCGAATGCGCGGGCATTCCCCTGCCGCGTCCCGCTGTTGTGCACGATGATGAATTTCCAGCGCGAGCGCTGCACCGGCGCGCGGCGAATTGCGTCGATCACGGAGCGGTTCAGGTAGCGGTAATTGCGCGAGCCCCCGCCGCCGAAGAGTCGCGCCCAAAAGCTTCGTCGCGGCGGCGGTGGAGGGGGCGGCTCGAACCCCTGCTCTTGCTCGAGCCCTGACTTTTCGATCGTGATATCAGCCGGCAAAGGTGGCGCAGTAGGAGCGGCGCTGGGCACGGTTGCCGTGGCGCGAGGGAGTGGTGGCGGCTCATACACGGCTGTCGGCCGCGGCGTGCTCGTCGGCCGCGGGGTGGGCTCTGCATCTTCCTCGGCGGGACTCTTCTTCGACTTGCCACCTGGCGACGGCGAAGCTCCCTTCTTCGTCACGCGTGGAGTCGACGTTTCCTTCTCGTCTTCATCGGCGGGTTGCGCGCGCTTCGCCTTTTCGGTCGGCGACGGCGTCGGGCTTTTGCCGGCTTTCGATTTCGACTTCTTCGCCGCCGGTTTCGGCTTTCCCTTCTTCGAGCTGGCCCCATTGCTCGGCGTCGGCGACGCGACCGTCCGCATCTCCTCGCGAGCCTTTAAAAACGCGTCGCGCTTTTTCTTATCCGCCTCGCTGATCTGCCCCTGCAGCAACGTGACGAGAAAGCTGGTACAGGCGACGGCCGCACAAGCGCACAGCGCAACCCGCCGCACACCGCTCCACCAGAGGAAAGCAGGATGCTCGTTCAAGCGGGCTGTGGTGCAGCTTCTTCAGCAGCGGCGGCATCGCGCAAGGCCGCGCGTTCGCGCTCCCGCCCGAGAATGGCGTTCAACTTCCCGCCGAGTAATAGGAAGAGACACGTCAGATACATCCAGGTCAGGAGCACGATGATGGATGCGAGCGCCAGGTATGTCGGGTTGTAACGGTCGTAGCGCGCGACGTAGTACTGAAAACCTTTCGTCACCAGGATCCACCCGACCGCAAACAACACCGCGCCCGGGAACGCCTGCCTGATCGTGAGGTAATTTTCCGGGGTCAACAGATACAGCCCGAGCGCGAGACCGATCAACGCGAGCGCCGTCAGCGGCAAACTTAGCCAGCCGACCCACAACTGAAGCGGCACCGACAGCTGCAGGTTCACTTCAGCCATGCCGGCAAGCGTTTCACCGAAGACCATCGCGCTGAAGCAAAAAAGAATCGCAATCCCGAACCAGAAAAGCAGGAAGAACGCGATGAGGTATTTCGACCACCAATTGCGGTCCTCCTTCACGCCGTGGGTGCGGCTCAGCGCATGCGAGATCGTCGAGACAAAGAGCGTGCCGAGCCAGATCCCGAGGAGGATCCCGACGTTGCCGACCACGCCGCCCGCGCCCGTGACGACGACGTTCGCGACCGCAGCATCCAGGATATCCTGCACCTTCGGATCAGGCGGCAGGAAGCTCTTCAAGATCGCGAACATCTGATGCAGCTTCTCCGGGTCCGTGCCGAAGAGCCCGAGCAGATGCCAGAGAAACAAGAGGCCGGGCGCGAGCGTGAAAAGGAACTGATACGCCATCTGCGCCGCCAGCCCCATGGTGTCATCGACGATCGTCTCCCACACCAGGCGACGGCTCACTCTCCCGACGAATCTGAGACGTCTCATCAGCGCGCAGACTTTACTTTGCCGGCCATAAATATCCATTAAACTCTCCGCCAGCTCACGCGCTCCCGGTGCGGCCTAACGAGTCTTGAAAAAAATCCTCATCCTCACCGCGGCGTTCGGCGAGGGACACAACAGCGCCGCGCGGGGCATTCGGCAGGGGCTCGCACAAGTCGGCGGCGACGATGTTCGCGTCCAACTCCACGACCTCTTCGCGGAGACCTACGGCACCGCGAATGATTGGGCGCGGGAGATGTATCTCGGCCTGATCAATCAATGGCCGAAAGGCTGGTCGCGCGTGTATCGGTGGCTCGATCGGCAGCAAAAATTCTCCGGCAACTTCAAGGTCTTCTTCACGCTGAAGGATTATTTCCGGCGACTGCTCGGCGAGTTTGAGCCGGACGTCATCGTCTCAGTGTATCCGGCCTATCCGCACATGCTCGATGAGATGCTCGGTCCCTCCGGGAAATCATGCGGCAAACGCGTGGTCGTGATCACCGACTCGTTAACCGTCAACGCCATCTGGTATCGCTGCAGCGCTGATTACTTCCTGCTGCCAAACGCGCCCAGCGCTGCCGTCTTACATAACGCCGGTATTCCCGCCGAAAAGACGCGCACGTTCGGCTTCCCGGTGAGTCCGGAATTTGCCGAGCCAGGAAACTTCCGCGAGCCACCAAGTGAAAGTGGGAGTCGTGTGCTCTATCTGGTGAATGCGCGCACGGCGTTCGCACCCGAGCTCGTCTTGCGGCTGGCGGCCCTTCGCGGTGTTTCGCTGACGGTCGCCGTCGGGCACGATCGACGCCTCCGCCGAGCGATCACAGACATTCGCGGGCTCGCGCTCCGTGGCTTCGATATCGTCGGCTGGAGTGAAGAGCTGCCGCGTTTGTTGCGCTCGAGTCACTTGCTCATCAGCAAGGCGGGCGGCGCGACGGTGCAGGAGGCGATTGCGGCCGGCTGTCCGATGATCGTGAATCACGTCATCCCCGGCCAGGAGGAAGGGAACGCGCGCTATCTTACTGAGGCAAACGCCGGAACGATCGCGATCACGCAGCAAGCCGTCGTCGCCGCTGTCCAAAATGCGTTCGCGAACGATGCGGCGCAATGGCGCGAGTGGTCACGCCACATCAGCGAGCTGAGTCGCCCCGCCGCGTCATTGGACACCGCGCGCTTTCTCCTTTCGCTATAACGCAGCAGGATATCCGGGGAGCACCGGCAGCCAGCCGGTACGCAACACCGCGGCGTCGCCGCAGATGTTCGCCGGAGACTCCGGCGAACCACGGGCTGACAGCCCGTGCTCCCCGGATTCACGAGAGGCGCGTGTAGATCCGCTCGCCGCCCACAAACGTCTGCATCACCTCGAGCTCGGGCGACAGGATCACGAAGTCAGCATCCGTGCCGACCTGGAGCGTACCTTTGTCCCGCAGGGAAGCCGCACGCGCGGGATTCGCCGTCGCCATCGCAATCGCTTCGTGCAGCGGAACGCGAACGTCATTTACCGTCGTGCGGACGAGATCGATCATCCGCGCCGCGCTTCCGGCGAGCGCGCTTCGATCCGCGAGCCAACACGCGCCGTCGCTGACCACGCATTCGGCACCGGCCAGGTGGAACCGCGCGTTGTCTGGTAATCCCGCACCCGCGGTCGCATCGGTGACCAGGCAAATCCCAGCGGCGCCTTTCGCGCGATACATCATCTTCATCAGCGTCGTCGAAACGTGATGACCGTCCGCGATCAACTCACACGTGATCTCCGGTTCGCTGAGCGCGAACTCGAGCAAGCCCGCGACACGCGCACCGCCGCGACGCCGCATCGAGGACATGCAGTTAAACGTGTGCGTCGTGTGCCGCATCCCGCGTTCGAACGCGGCGCGCGCTTCCTCATCCCACGCGTCGCTGTGGCCGCCGCTCACCGCGATGTTGTATTCGCGAAAACGATCGATCGTCTCCAGAGCACCGGGAACTTCTGGCGCAAGCGTCACGCGCTTCACGACATCCGCGAATTCGAGCAGCGACTCGATCGTCTCGGTGTCCGGCTCACGAATGAACCCCTTGTTCTGAGCGCCCGGCCGCGCGCGCGAGATGAACGGACCTTCCACATGTACGCCGGCGACCTGCGGCATCTCAGCCTTGCATGCCCGCGCAGCTGCGAGCGTCGCGATGATCTCGCCGAAAGGCGCCGTCGCAGTCGTTAGCAAGAGCGAAGTCGTGCCGCCGCTGGCATGGTACGCGCAGATTTCGCGAAACGCCTCGCCGGAACCCTCCATCGTGTCGCGCCCTTTCGCGCCATGGATATGCAAATCGACGAAGCCCGGCGCGAGATAGTTACCGCCCACGTCATAGGCATCCGGTTCCGGGTATTGCCCCGCCGCTCGAATGTCACAGATCTTGCCGCCGCTCTCGATAATCTCGAGCCCGTCGCGAATGCCATCGGGAAACACCAGCCGCGCGTTCGTGAAAATCATAGGCGGAGCAAGCTCGTCACTCGCATTCGCGATTCTTCCGAGAACCCGAGCGCGGCCTTGAACTGCCAGTCGCGTTCCAGTGGGTTCTTCAGCTTCTGAAGGCGACGGAACGTCTGCCAACCCACCCAGCCCTGCAGCCAAAGGCGATGGCCAAGCACCGGCACCGGAAAATCGCTGCCGTGCAGAATCCGCGGCTCGATGTCCGGCCGCAGGCAGTCGCGCAGATGTCCGCAGCGATTCAGCGAAACCATCGCGCTGTTGTCGCCATAGAGATTCGGAAACTCCGCCAGCATCGCCGCCCAATCATCGAAGAAATCGCGATCCATGGGTCCGCTCTTCGTCGCGCAATGCGCCGCGATCACTGTCACGCCGCACTGGAGTGGCAGCCGCAGCAGCTTCGGATCGGCGAGACGCGGATTCACCTCCGGCACGGTGTGTTCGCCACCCGTATGCGCGAGCAACGGCAGCCGCGCTTCCGCCATTCGCTCCCAGAACGGCCGATAGCGCACATCAGACGGATCGATGTTCTGGCAATTCGGCAGGCATTTCATCAGAACCGCGCCGCGCTCGAGGCAGCGATTCAGTTCATCGACCGCGTCGCGGCGCGCCGGATGAATCGACACTCCGGCGAGGAACTCCGGATGGGCGGCCGCGCGGTCGAGCACGACATCGTTAGGCACATACATCGAGCCGAGATCGCGCCGCAGCGTTCCGTCCGGATCGTAGACTTGCTCGTGCGCGAGCAACACGATCGCGTCGAGCGACGACTCCCGCACACCCGCGAGCAAATGCTCGGCGTAGACCGATTCGAGATCCTGATCGAGCACCGTCGCCGGAAAGCCAAGCTGCTTGACCATGAAACCGGCGAGCCACCGATGCCAGCCATTCAAGCGCAGCCAGCCGCCGGAACCAGCAACGCCATTGCCGACCATGTGGACGTGCATGTCGATGCGCCGCGGCGGTGCCATGCGCCGACCCTAATTGGCTCGCCTCGCCAGCGGCAACGTTTTCATCTCCGTTGCGTCGGCTCCGGCTGAAGGCGATCATCACACCTGCGATGAATCTCGACTACGACATCGCCATCATTGGCGGCGCGTTCTCTGGTGCGGCGACGGCGTCGCTCATCAAGCGCAAGCAGCCGGGCGCGCGCATCGTCATCATCGAAAAAGCCGGGGAGTTCGACCGCAAAGTCGGCGAATCGACGACGGAAATCAGCAGCGCGTACATGACGCGGATTCTTGGGCTGGCGAATTATCTCGGTCACCATCAGCTCGTGAAGCAGGGACTCCGGATGTGGTTCACGAATCGCGCCGATCAGCCGTTCGACGATTGCGTGGAAGTCGGCGCACGCTATCAGGCGCGGCTGCCGACGTTTCAGGTCGATCGCTCTACGCTCGACGAACACATGTTGCAACAAGCGGTCGCGGCGGGCTGCGAGGTGCGGCGGCCGGCGAAAGTGTCAGCGATCGAACTGAACGGCACCGCGGGCCAGACGATCACGATCGGAGAGGAAACGATCCGCGCGCGCTGGGTTGTCGACGCCACCGGGCGTGCGGCAGTCATGGGACGGAAGCTTGGGCATTTCCGCCCGAACACGGAGCATCCAATCAACGCGGTATGGGCGCGGTTCACCGGTGTGAAAGATTGGGACAGCTACGATTGGCGCGAGCGTTTCCCTGATTATGCAAACGCCTGCCGCACCGCGCGCGCCTGGGCGACGAACCATCTCATGGGTCACGGCTGGTGGTGTTGGATCATCCCGCTCAAGGGCGGCGATGTCAGCGCCGGTGTCGTTTACGATTCACGCATCTTTAAGCTGCAGGAAGGTGCGAATCTCTCCGAGCGATTGCGCGCGCACCTGCTCTCACATCCGGTCGGGCGCGAGATTTTCGGCGAAGCGAAAATCGTGGAAGGCGATGTGCACGCGTTTTCCGCGTTGCCGTACTCGAACACGCAGGTCTGTGGCGACGGCTGGGCGGCAGTCGGAGACGCGGCGGGATTCATCGATCCGCTCTACAGCCCTGGCCTCGATTTCTGTTCCTACACGACCTACTACGTTGCGGAGATGCTCGCGGCGCATCTCACCGGCGAAGACGTCTCCGCGCGCATCGATTATTACAACGCGCAGTATCCCGTCACGTATCGCCTCTGGTTCGAGACGCTCTACAAAGACAAATACTTCTACATGGGCGACGCCGAACTGATGTCGGCGGCGCTGCTGCTGGATGTCGGCTCGTATTTCGTCGGCCTCGTCAGGCCGGTGTACAAAAACCCGGAGCGCGAGTTCGCTCATCTGCCGTTTGAAGGAACACCGGGCCGCGTCATCGGAGCGATGATGAAGTTCTACAATCGTCGGCTCGTCGCGCTGGCGAAGAACCGCCTCGCGGCCGGCACCTACGGCCAGAACAACGCCGGCTGGCGCGAGCTCTACGACGGGTTCGTGCCCGATGCGCGCGTGCGGAAGCTGATCCAGAAGGGGCTCTTCCGCTGGTGGAAAGCGGAGCTGGTTAACCTGCGGTTCGTCTTCGGATCACGCCGCACGCAGGGAACGGCTCCGATCGCGCGGCCTATGCCGGAGCTGGCGTCACCACGGGCGCGAACCTGAGCGCGCGACTCGCTCTCTCGCGCGCGATGCTGTAACGAAGCTCCGCATGACCGCGGTGCCTAACTACCTCCGCCGCTTTGCCGTTCGCGGCGTCTTTTGGCGCGAGTATCTGGATTTCGCGCTTCGCAACGTGCCGTTCTACCTGCAACCGATTCTGCTGTTCGTGATGACCGTGTTCTTCTTCTTTTTCGCGGCGCCGGCGCGCCGTGCGATTGTCAGCAATCTCGCCGTTGTGCTGCCCGGCTCGTCACCGATCGCGAATCACTTCCGCGCCTTCCGCACGCTCCTGAACTTCGCATGGACCATCACGGAAGCCGCGCATTTCAAACTCAACCGCGCAGACTTCGCCTACGAAATCGTCGGTGCGGAATTCCTGGAGCAGCTGGCAAGAGCCAACGGAGCGATCGTCCTGACCGCGCACATGGGGAGCTATGATCTCGGGGCGGCTCTTTTTGCGCAGAAATTCAGCCGCGAAATCCGGATGGTGCGCGCGCCGGAACCGCACGGCGAGAGCGAGCGTCATCTCAACGAAACCGTGCAGCAAACCGGCGAGGGCGCGATCAAGATCGACTACAACAAGGAGGGCGCGCTGCTCTCGTTTGATCTGCTGAGCGCGCTGCGGAAAGGCGAGATCGTCTCGATCCAGGGCGACCGCGTCATCCCCGGTGTCGCGGAAGCGAAAGGGCGGCTCTTCGGCCACGAGGCGCTCCTGCCGAGCGGGCCATTCACGCTCGCGCTCGTCGCGCAGGTGCCGATCTATCCGCTCTTCATCGCGCGCTCTGGATATCGCCGCTACCGGGTGATCGTGGGCGAGCCGATCATCGCTGCGCGAACAACCCGCACGCGCGACGAAGATATCGCAACTGCTGTCGCTGCGTGGTGCCTTGTGCTCGAGCAAACGATCGCGCGCCATTGGGATCAATGGTTCGCGTTCGCCCCCATCTTCGTCACGAATGCCAGATCCTGAAGCACCGCCGTCGCCGCGGTTCTACTTCGCGCTGCCGCGTCTTCTGAACAAGATCTTCGGCGGCGACGGCCGGCGGACCGACTCGAACTGGCTGGAGGCGAACTCCGTCGGCGCGGCCATTCACGCGATCGTCTACGTCTTCGTCGCGCGCTGTTTGCTCAGCGGACTGCCGCCGTGGCAACAAGCCGCTTTGCTTTTGCCGCTCGTGCTCGTCGTCCTGCTGTGTTGGATGGTGTTGTTTGCAATTCAATCGCTCATGATCAGAGCCGTGCGCGCCGCCGGAATGTTGCGCGATTTGCCAGAGTGGCGCGTGCAGGGCGTTCTCGTCGCAATCGTCACGACCGTCTTCGCTTGGGAGCTGATTGGAGCGGGGTCGTGGATGCGCGTGCTCGGTTCTTTCTGGATCGCCGCGGTTTCGCTAAACCTGCTCGCCGCATGCATCCTCGCTTTTAGCAATGCCGACCGCGCTGCAGTCGTCTAGCCTCGCACCGATTCGCGCCGCGCTCCTCGCGTTCGCGTTCGTCGCGCCAGTCGTTTCGGTTGCGCTGATCGGCACGAACCTCTGGCTCGCGATCGCCCCGCTCTTCGCCTCCCACATGCTGTTGCTCTACGCGACGCTTGTGCCGAATTGCCAATGGTGGGGGCCAGTCGCGCGGAGGTTCGAGACGAATGCGCGCGAAGTGTGGATCACGATCGATGACGGTCCATCGACAGCGCACACGTTGAAGCTGCTCGAGATCCTAAAGCGCTTCGATGCGCGGGCGACGTTCTTCGTGGTCGGCGAGCACGCGGAGAAGTATCCACATTTGATCACCGAGATTCTCGCGCAGGGCGACGCCGTCGCCAATCACACACACACTCATCCGCGGCTGACCTTCTGGTGCGCGAGCGCGCGCCGCATCCGCCGTGAGATCGACCGCTGTGCGGAGACGCTCCGCACGGCCGACGATCGTCCGGCGTTCTTCTTCCGCGCGCCGGTGGGGATGGTGAACCCGTTCGTGCATCCCGCGCTCGCGCGACGCGGGCTCACATTAATCGGCTGGAGTGCACGCGGATTGGACACCGTGAAACGTGACGCTGGCGAAGTGGCAGAACGACTCGAGAAAGCGGCCACGCCAGGAGCGATTCTGCTGCTGCATGAGGGGCAGCGCGCGGAAAGCGATCCGGAGTTTAACCCGCGTTGCCTGGAGCTGACGCTGCAGCGGCTCGCAGCGAAAGGTTATCGCTTTGTGATCCCGCGGCCGGAACAGCTTCGGTTTTGACCCGCTGCGGCATGGTCACGCCACGGGAAGCGGCGGCGGCTCATCGAGCAGTTTCGGGCTGAATGGAATCGGCTCGCCACCACGTGCAAGGTAGAGCGCATAGACCTGTTTGTGCAGGTGCATCGTGGCGAACATCGTGATCACCGGCACCGCATATGCGCCGATGCAGCACGCCAGCAAACCGAGGAGCTGGAGCAGCAAGCTCACAGCCATGACAAAAAGTGTACTGAGCAAAGTCTCCTTCCAGGTCAGAGCGAAGAACTGCTTCATAAACCTGAAGTCGAGCGCGGCCACAAACGCCTGCATCAGGCTCGCACGGAGCACGAGCGGCGCCACGACGACGTTCATCGCGCACATCAGGAGTAGCATCGTCGTCACCACTAAAGGCATCACAAACGCAAACGCGACGCCGCTCGGCGGATCGTTAGCCGCCGCGGCGAAAGGCGCCACCGCGAACAGCATCAGCAGGAAGAACAGCGGTATCAGCATGACCAGCGGGAGGAGCGTCATCAGCACCGGCCAGACGCCGCGCCTGAGATACTTGTCGAACTGGGAGAAGTCGAACGGCGGAAACGCATCGAAATTCTGCTCACGCCGGGACCAGAAACCGGTAATCACCCAGCCCATGACGAGCATGAATCCAGCGATCGGAATGAACCCGGCGATCGCGCCCCAGAGAAGGCTCAACCCCCACTTCGGCGTCTTGAAGAAGTCGGCAACAGACGCGACGTAATTCATGTTTGCGGTGACGCGCGGCGAAAGATGAAGAGCCGGTTATTGAATGGTGTGCCGCCGTACGCCGGCAGTTCTTCGCGCGCGAACTCGTGATCGTGAAACGGCGCGTTGATGCTCTCGCGTGTCGGAAAATGCAGCGGCACGCCCATGTTCCACGAGATCGTCTGCGCGAAGACTTCGCCGGCATACGTCATCCAGAACCGCGCGGAACCATCGCGCGGGCAATCGCGCAGCAGGAGCGTTGCACCGGCTGGTACGTTCATCGCCAGCTCTGAGAGAAGCGTCTGTTGACGCTGCGGCTGAAGATAATGGATCAGGTCTAGCACCGCGACGTTGCCGCGGAAATCGGCGAGTTGGTTCGCGACGTCGTGCTCGATGAAATCCAAATTCGCATAGCGGCGCGACGAAACCTTCCGCGCTTCACGCACTTTCCGCGCATCGGCATCGACCCCAATGATCGCCTGCGCGAAGCCGCGCTCCCGCAGATAAAACGGCAGCAACCCAACGCCACAACCGACGTCGAGAATCGGTTCGGGCGAATCGCGCAACACTTCCCACGCCGCCGGAAACACAGGATCGGACCGCAGTTTGCCCGCGACATAATGCCGCAGCCAGGGCCGCGCGAAAAGCGATGCGACACGCTCACACGCCTGCTCATGCGGAGCGGTGCCTGCGTTTCGGATTTCCATTTGCTTCGAAAATTTCGGACTGCCAGACTGAGCCGTGGGCGACTTTTTCTCCGGTTACGAGGTCGGAGAATTCTACGATGAGATGTTCGCCGGGCCGGACTCGGTGCGGCCTCATTACACTAAATTGCTCGAGCGTTTCAAGGAGATGGCGCGCGACGAGTTTGAGCGGAAGCGGTCACTCGCCGCCTCGACGTTCCTCACGCAGGGCATCACGTTCACGGTCTACAACGACGACCAGGGAACGGAGCGCATCTTCCCGTTCGATCTCGTCCCGCGGATCATCCCGGCGAAGGAATGGGAGACGATCGAGAGCGGTCTGGTGCAGCGGATCACCGCGCTCAACCTGTTCCTGCACGACATCTACCACAATCAAAGCATCCTCCGCGATCGCGTGATCCCGAAGCAGATCGTGTGGGAAGCGGCGCATTTCCGACCGGAGTTCATGCATTTCGATGTGCCGCGGAATATCTACATTCACATTTGCGGCACTGATCTGATCCGCGATCGCGACGGCACCTATATGGTGCTCGAGGATAATGCACGTTGCCCTTCGGGCGTGTCGTACGTGCTGGAGAATCGGCAGGCGATGAAGCGCGTCTTTCCGACGTTGCTCGGGCAATATCGGGTGCGGGCGGTCGAAGATTACAGCCAGGAATTGCTGAACGTCCTCCGCTATGTAGCGCCGAACGGCAAGCCAGACCCGACGGTCGTTCTGCTGACACCGGGCACGTACAATTCCGCTTACTTCGAGCACTCGTTCCTCGCGCGGTCGATGGGGATCGAGATTGTCGAAGGCCGCGACCTTGTCGCGCAAGGCGGCAACGTGTTCATGCGGACGACGAAGGGATTGCAGCAGGTGGATGTGATCTACCGCCGCATCAATGACGACTTCCTCGACCCGCGCGTTTTCCGCAAAGACTCAGGACTTGGTGTGCCGGGACTCGTCAATGCCTATCGCCAGGGGAACGTCAGCCTCGCGAACTCGATCGGGACCGGCGTGGCGGACGATAAGGTGGTTTACCATTTCGTGCCGAATATGATTCGTTACTACCTCGGCGAAGACGCGATCCTGCCAAACGTGCCGACTTATCTCGCGTCGGAAAAAGACGATCTCGCTTACATCCTCGAGCACATTGAGGAGTTGGTCGTGAAAGGGGCGAATGAAAGCGGCGGCTACGGCATGCTCGTCGGTGCGCAGGCGACGAAAGCGCAGTGCGACGAATTCCGCGAGCGGGTGCGCAAAAGCCCGCGCGATTACATAGCGCAGCCGGTGATTCCCCTCTCGCGCGCGCCGGCGTTTTGCGACGATTCGATGCAAGGCCGGCATCTCGATTTACGGCCGTACATTCTCTACGGCGAGAAGGTGAAGATCATCCCCGGTGGCCTGACGAGAGTCGCATTAAATCCGGGATCGCTGGTCGTGAATTCATCGCAGGGCGGCGGCAGCAAAGACACCTGGGTGATCGACGAAGACGAGCCGCCGCCATTCCAATCCACGCTCTGATATGCTCAGCCGCGTCGCCGATTCGCTCTACTGGATGAGCCGCTACATCGAGCGGGCGGAAAACAACGCGCGTATCGCGGAAGTGAATCTGCAGTTGCTCCTCGATCTTACGAATCAACCGGACCCGGATCCGCAGCAGCAATGGAATCCGATCATCAGTTCCCTCGAGGAGAACGAGCTGTTCGCCTCGCTCTACAAGGAGCCGGATGGACGCGCGACGATCGATTTCGTCGGCCTGCAGAAGAAGAATCCGAACTCCATTTACTCGTGCATCGCTTCAGCGCGCGAGAATGCTCGCACCACCCGCGAACAGATTTCCAGCGAGATGTGGGAGCAGATCAACAAGCTCTATCTCTTCGTCACGAGCGACTCGGCGCGAAAGCTCGCGCGGTCCAGTCCGTACGAGTTCTTCAACCGCATCATTCGTGGCTCGCATCTCTTCCAAGGCATCAGTGACGCGACGATGACACACGGCGAAGGGTGGGATTTCATCCGCATCGGGAAGCTACTGGAGCGAGCCGACTGCACATCGCGGATTCTCGACGTGAAATATCACATCCTGCTGCCGTCCGGTGAGCGCGTGGGCGGCAACGTCGACACCGTGCAATGGATGGCGGTGCTGCGATCGTGCAGCGCGCTGGATGCGTATCGGAAGGCGTATGTCGACCAAGTCGCGCCGTGGAAGGTGGCGGAGTTCCTCATCCTGCACGCTGAATTCCCGCGCTCGATCCGGTTTTGCGTCGAGTCGTTAGACGCTGCGCTGCACCGGATTTCGGGCTCGAACGAAACGCATTACGCAAATGAGGCGGAGCGATTGTCGGGGCGACTACGGTCGGATCTAGTCTACGCGACGGTCGGCGACATTTTCAGGTTCGGTCTGCATCAATATCTCGAGACAATCCAGAAGCGCCTGGTGGAGATCAGCAACGCGATGCACGACGCGTACTGCGCGAACGCTGCCGCGGCGTAGAACTGGTGGGGGAAGCTGCTAGCTTCCCGTGTTTCTGAAACTGGGGAAGCTAACAGCTTCCCCTACAGCCGCCGTCGGCACCGAACGCGCCTACGGCTCCATCAGGCCGAAATACCAGGCGAGGAGCGCGTCGCCGAAGAACATCCAGATCAGCGCGCCGGCAGCGAGATACGGGCCGAATGGGAGTTTCGCGGACCAGACGCGTTTGCCGATCACCATCGCAGCAACGCCGACGAGGGAGCCGAGCAGCGATCCCGCAAACACGCTGAACAACACCGCGCGCCAGCCAAGGAACGCGCCGATGCACGCGAGGAATTTCAGGTCGCCACGGCCCATCGCCTCGCGCGGGATCTCCAGCTCGCGCACGACGCCGCTGATCTGAGAAACGTGATCGAGCTGTATCTCTTCGCCCTCGAGCGTGAGGCGGTTGTAATGAAAGCGCAGCGTCGTCTTCCCGAGATCACGCCCGTCGATCACCGCGGAGTCGCAGTGCAGCAGCAGAACGTCTTTCTCGCGCGCGAAGTTATCGCTCCAGAGCCCCCGTTCTTCACCAACAACGAAATCCGCATCGTCATCTTTTCGCGTCCAGGTGAACTGCGTCGGCGCATCGAGGCGGATCTTCTTTTTGCCGAAAGCCAGCTTCCCGCCTTCGAGCACCAGCCAGAGCACCGCATAACCAAGCGCCGCCGAGCCAATCGAAGTGCCGAGCGCGATGAGTCGCGAATCGGTGAACATCAACCCGGGCGCGATGAAGCTCGCCACCACCCCGGCAGCAGCTCCGCCGAGGGTGATTTCATCGGGGATGATGTAGTGCTCAAAGTCGATGAAGGTGGCGGCGATCAGCAGCGACACGAAGACGAAGTAAATCAGCGCGACGTCCCACGAGAACGAACGCCAGACCGCGAGGAACAACAGCGCCGTGAGCAACTCAACGGCGAAGTAACGAAACGCGATCCGGCTCCCGCAATTCGCACAACGACCGCGCAAAAACAGCCAGCTGAGGAGCGGAAGGTTCTGGTGCCACGGGATCTGCTTTTTGCACGAAGGACAGAACGAGCGCTTCGGTTCGTTTACCGAAAGATCGAGCGGCATCCGATAGATGCAGACGTTCAGGAACGAGCCGACCACAGCGCCGAGCGCGAAGGCGAAGATGCCGAAGAGCAGCTCGTACTGGCCGACAGAGATGTCCATGCGTCGCTAGGTCGGGCGCGTTCTGCGTCGCTGCATCAGCCACGCGATCCAGATGCAGCTTTCGTAAAGCAGGTACATCGGCATGCCCATCGCCATGAGCGTCAGGATATCGGGCGTGGGCGTGATGAACGCGGCGAGGATGAAGATCAACACCACCGCGTACGGGCGTGTGCGTTGCATGAACTCAAAGGTGATCAAACCGAACCGCACCAGCGCCAGCACCACAACCGGCAGTTCGAAGGCGAGGCCGAAGCCGATCGTGAATCGCGTCACGAAGGAGTAATACTCCCGCACGGTCCACATCGGCGCCCAGCCCATGTTCTCCGCGTCGCGAAAGAAAAAGAGAATCGTCTTCGGCAGCAGCCAGTAATAGCAGGCGACGACGCCAATCAGGAAAAGCGCGAAACTCACCGCGATCGCTGGCAGGAGCAGGCGCTTCTCGACAGCCGTCAATGCCGGCAGCACAAACTCCGCGAGAAAATAAAGCAGCAGCGGGAACGAAACCACGATTCCCGCATAGAACGCGAGGCTGAACGAAATCGTGAACGAGTCGGTGATGCCGAGGGCCTGCAGGGTGCGGACCTTGTCGTCCATTTGCGTGAGCGGCCGCTGCATGATTGCCGTGAGCGTCGACCGAAAAGCGAAGCAGATGATCATCGCCGTGAAGACGGTGATTGCCATTTTGACGACGGTCCAACGCAGGTCCTCGAGGTGTTCGATGAACGGCTTCGCGCTGTCCGATTCCGGAACCTCGCGAAACTTGAAGAAGTTCTTTAACGCCATGGTCCCGAATCAGCCCTCTAGACTGATGTAGCCGCGCGCGGCGAGCTTCGCGCACATGCCAAGCGTGTTCGCGTCGCGGATTTCGTTGCGCGCGATCATGCCGGCCAGTTCGGCGGGAGCAAACGTGCGGCAATCGGAAATCGACTCCGCTTCCTGGTGCGCGTGACCTGCCGCGGAAGGGACGACCGGGCGCGCGACGTAGAAGTAGCTGTGTTCGTCCGTAAAACCCGGCGACGAGAAGAAATCGCCGAGCGGGATGAGTTCGCCGGCAGGCGCGAGCTCGTAGCCGGTCTCCTCGCGAAGTTCGTTGAGACCGACGGCTTCGATCGCGGATCGATCCAGCTCACCGGTATCGTCGATCTGACCGCCAGGGACTTCCCAGATCTCGCTGCGGATCGGAATTCGCTCCTGCCGGATCATCACCAGCCGGCCGTCTTCCGTCATCGGCGCGATGATCACCGCGGCCTTCCGATGCACGATGGTCCAGCGGCGTCCGTTCGGCCGCGTGGGTGTGCGGACGTTATCGGTGACGACAGCGAGGTGAGCGTTCGCGAAATGCGCTTCGGTGGCGATCGTCTCCCAGCCGTCGCGCTGGTCCGGCAGGCTGCTGAACTTCACCGCGGAAGATTAGGAGCGAGCGTGCGAAAAGCGAATACTTCCACCGCGTTACGTCGGCTCCATTCCCTCGCGCACTAACACTACGGCCACGTGCCTGACGTCCGGCAGGATGAACTTCCGCAGCTCGACCTTCACGCGGGTGAGAGGAAACGCCGCCAGCAGCCGGCTGGCGATCGCCTCGGCGAGCGTCTCGATCAGCTTATCGCTCCGCTGCGCCACCAGCTCCTTCACTTCACGGCAGACGGCAGCGTAGTTGACCGTGTTACCCAGATCGTCGGCCATCGCGCGGAAGCTCGCGCGCGGCCACATCACGATCGAGACGGTGAGACGCTGCGGCGTCCCTCGCTCCTCATCCGGCACGCCAATATTCGCCGAAAGTTCAAGCTCGCAGACGTGAATCTCGTCACCGCCAGGGTGCGGGGTCGTCATGGAAAAAGCGCGCCCTCCCCGTCACCCGCGCAACTTGCCGCCGGGAACCCCGTAGAAGGGTTGTGCATGCGATTCGAGTGGCTATTTCTCCGGTGGTTGGTCGTCATCGGCCTGATCGCGCTCGGCGCCAGTTATGCGCAGTCGTGGCAGCAAAGTCGACCAAAGACGGACCGCGGGACCATCGCGCTGGTGCACGGCGCCGGTGCTTCCGGCATCAATTTCCGCGACGCGAACGCGATAACCGAGCCGGTGCCGCCGAGCGCGCCGATCTCGAAAGCGGAAGCGACGCTGCACGCGATCGTGAGCAATCTCTCGGGGCAAACAGAAAGTGTCTCGCGGCGGTGACGCCCGGCGAACCGTGCGTGCGACGGACAACTTCCGAGCAATTCGCAAGGCCACCCGTCCGGACACTTCGCCAGTCCCCAGGCGGCGCGCGTGACGGACTTTATTTTGATCTTGTATAATATTTGTAAGCTCTTCACCGTCGACCGGCGTGGGACCGCGCATCGCCAGCCACCCCGTCGGCGATGCGAACCAATTCAGCACCACCTCGTGGACGCTGATCATTTCCTCCGCGAAGGCGGCCGAAGGAAACGCGGAGGGCCGCCGCGCACTCAGCGAGCTGTGCCGGATCTATTGGCGCCCGATCTTCGCTTTTGTCTGCCGCCGCGGATATTCGATCGCGGACGCGCAGGATCTGACGCAGGACTTCTTCATCATGGTGCTTGAAGGCGGACTGCTGCGCGGCGCGGATCCTCAGCGGGGCCGCTTTCGTTCGCTCCTGCTGAAGGCGCTGCAGAATTTTCTCATCGATCAACGCGAGAAGCGTTGCGCGCTGAAACGCGGCGGCGATGCGCAATTCGTCTCCTGGGATGATTGGATGGCGGAAGCGCCGTCGCAGCTAAGCGTCCCCGCGCGAATGCTCGATACATGGTCGCCGGAGCGTCTTTTCGACGTCCGCTGGGCGGCGACCGTCGTCGAGCGCTCGCTCGCGCGGCTCCGGGAAGAATGCCAGGCGCGCGGACGCGGCCGTGTCTTCGATGTACTGAGCTCCGCCTTCTCGGCCGAGCGGGCCGACATCTCGTATGGTCAATTCGCGGCCACGCTCGGCGTCAGTGAACCGGCGGTGAAGCGGCTCCTGCACCAGCTGCGGCAGCGTTACCGCGCACTGCTGCGCGAGGAAGTGGCCCACACTGTCGAAGCAGAAGCCGATATCGAAGACGAGATCCGCTATCTCTGCTCGGTCCTAGCGGCGGGCACGGGCGCAGCGCGATGAAGCTTTTCGGCATCTCGGATTCAATCGCGAGCATCGCGCACGAAGCCGCTGTTTGCCCGACCTGCGGCGGCGCCGCGCGGGTGCGCGGTGGCTCGTGCGTTAGCTGCCTGCTCCTGACGGCGCTCGACGGCGACGATTCCGCCGATGGCGGCAAGGAGACATTCGACGCTGTCCTCGCGGAAGTGGAGGTGCCGGATAGCGACTGGCACATCGGCAATTACCTGATCCGCGAGGAAATCGGTCGCGGCGGAATGGGCGTGATCTACCGCGCGCAGCAACGCCATTCGCGCCGCATCGTCGCGCTGAAACGCGTCCTGAGTTATCACGGCGATTCCCTCGGTACGCTCGAGCGGTTCCGCCGCGAAGCGGAGGCGGCGGCGAGTCTCGATCATCCAAACATCCTGCCGATCTACGAAGTGGGGCAGGCTGACGGGCTCCCATTCTTCACGATGAAATTCGCGACCGGCGGGAGCTTGCAACAAGCCGCTGCCGCCCTCAGCGCCGAACCGCGCGAATGCGTGCGCCTGCTGGCGAAGGTGACGCGCGCGGTCGCCTACGCCCACGCGCACGGAATTCTGCACCGCGATCTCAAGCCCGGAAACATCCTGCTGGATGCCCATCAGGAGCCGCTCGTAAGCGACTTCGGTCTCGCAAAGTGGACCGACACGAACAGCGACCTGACGCGAAGTCTCGCCGTCTACGGAACGCCCGGCTTTATCGCGCCGGAGCAGGCCGCCGGATCGACCTCCTCGCTCACAGCCGCGGTGGACATCTACAGCCTTGGCGCGGTGCTCTTCGACCTGCTGACCGGCCGGCCGCCATTCCTCGGGCAACACGCGATCGCTGTGATTCACCAGGCGGCAGAGAAGCCGGCGCCAAAGCTGCGTTCCCTGGCGCCGAAACTCGACCGGGATCTGGAAACAATCGTCGCTCGCTGTCTCGAGCGCGATCCCGCGCTGCGATATCCTTCGGCCGACGCGCTGGCCGCCGACATGGAGTCCTGGCTCGAGGGGCGGCCGATCGTTGCCCGGCCTGTGTCACCGCCCGCGCACGTCTGGCGCTGGACGCGGCGGAATCGCAAACTCGCTACGAGCCTTGCCGCCTGCCTTTGTATTTCTGGGGCGGCGATCGTCGGCCAGTGGCAGCTCAATCGACTGCAGAATGCCGCACGCAACGACCGATTGGCTGCGCGCACGATTGCCGTGCTGCCGCTGCTGAACCTTGATACGGCGCAGCCTGACGCGGGATTGACCAAGAGCATCTCCGCCTCGCTCGAATCGGGCCTGTCGGCGCACGAGCCGGCGCGCGTTATTGCGGCCGCCGATTCGCCGACGTCCCTCGCCGCTACTGGCACTGCCAAAGAGATCGTTGCTTTGGCCGGTCAGCTGCGTGCGCGCGCGATCCTGACCGGAACGCATCGGAGCGTGAATGGGCGCTCGCGGATCGTCATTCGTCTACACGATGGCTCGTCTGGAGAAATGCTCCTGCGCAAGACCTTCGAAGGGGCACCGGCCGAGATGATCCCCGGCACTCTCGCAGCCCAATTCGCGCCCGGCGTCGAGACGCTCCTGCGCACAACGGACTGGAGGACGCAAAGGGCGGGCGATCCCGGCCTGCGCAATCCCGCCGCGCGCGAGTTCCTCGTGTCCGGGCGCCAACTGATGTTCCGCGGGTCGACAGTTCCCGACCTCGATCGCGCGATCGGGTGCTTCGAGAAGGCGCTTCAAATCGAACCGCAATCAGCGATCGGCCACGCCTACCTCGCGAGCGCCTTGTCCGGTCGCAACCACTACGAGCCGAACCCGGAGAAATTGGCGCGCGCAGAATCCGCGGCTCTCGCGGCGTTGCGCTTCGATCCTGATTCGCCGGATGGACACCGTTCCCTCGCAGGCGTGCTTTACCAGCGCGGCCAGCTCGCCGAGGCGCAGGAGCAGCAGCTGCGTGCCGTCGAGACGGGCGGGACCGAGGAGCGAGTCACGAGGTTCATCGCGATGACCTCGGCCATTCTCGGCCAGCCGGTGCGTGCGCTCGGCTGGCTGGGAATGGCCCAGCGTTACGCTACGTTGCCCGGCGGACACGATGCGCTCGCCGGTAGTTTGTGGGCGCTCCTGCTCGACGACGAACGAGCCGAAAGCGCCTTTCGCCGAGCAGCCGAGCTGCGGCCTGAGATGCCGGACCCGTGGGTGGGATTGTGCGAGCTGCGCTTACGCCGCCGTGATTTCGAAGGCGCGCGCGAAATCCTCCGGAGCCAGCGGCTCTACCTTGCGGCTGGCAGCGATCCGGACTGCGATCCGGCGCTGTTCGAAGCAGTCACCGAACTTTTCGCGCGCAACACGGACGCAGCGGAAGAGCTCTTCCGCGCGATCGCCGCGAGAGCAGATGGCCGCGCTGCGAGGCCGCAGTCGTTTGCCGCGATCACTCACGACACGGCGCTCGCTCGGTTGCTCCAGATGCGCGGCGAGCACGAAACAGCTCGCGTGATGCTCGAGCGAGCACGAAGTCTCGAGGTCGAAGCCGGACCAGCACCCCGCAGCGCAGCTGAATACTACCTGCGCGCCGCGGTGGAATCCTGCCTCGGCAACGTCGACGCCGCACTGACGAACCTCACTGCCGCCGTGCATGCGGGATGGTTGGATGTCCGTGCGCTGGAGCTCGACCCGCGGTTTGATGCTATGGCTTCCGACGCCCGGTTTGCCGAGATTGTCCGTAATCTGCACCGCACCGTCGCAGACCTCAGAAGTCAGGCGCAGCTCACGACGCTCGCCACCGGGACGCCGTGACTGGCGGCTGCGTTTCACAGCAAACTCCTATGAACAGCAATCCACAGCGAGACTGGAACGAGCGGGAACAAAAGGTGGCGGCCGTCGTCGACGTGTTGCGGTACATCACCGCGCCTCCCGCACCGCTGACTCACGACGAGGTGGCGCGGCGTTGCATCGAGAACGACCTATACGCCCGGCTTCTCTTCGAGGAAGTCGGCAAGGTCGATGTCCCTGATCATGCGCGCGTCGTCTTTCTGCCGACCTCGCAATACGCGCTCAAAGGTCACGGTCCGCTCGTCCTCGAGATGCCGCCAGAGACCCTGCACATCGAAGCGTCGCCCGCCGACCTCGCGAACTGTGTTCTCTGCGGCCACGATCCCGCGAACACAACGGCTCCCCAGCGCGAGTGGGAAAAGCCGGAAGATAAGACCGCCGCGATCGCCGACGTGCTGCGTTACATCTTTACCCAGCCGCCGGATGTGCGCGCCCGCTGCCTGCGCGACGATCGGTATTCCGCGTCGCTGTTCCGCGATCCACGGATTGGGAACATCAACGTCCCGCCCGAGACCAAGACGATCTTCATGCACAGCGGTGAGCGCGAGCGTGAGATCCGCGGATCGCTCGTGATCGTCGTGCCACCTGCCTCCATGGCAGACGCGAGCGATGACGACCTGCTAAATCGCGTCCTCTGCTGCTACCAGCTCTGGTGACCTCGCCGCGGCCTCACAGCCGCGGACGAGATCAACGATCGCCATCATTGAATCGAGAGGGCGCTTCGTTCGCCGCGATCCGAAAATGAGCTCCGGCGGACGCCAATCCCTCCCGGCGTTCAGGATCGAATCCGCGTCGCACGCGAGCACCTGATAGAAGACTTCGGCGATGATTTGGCTGCCGATCGGTCCCAGCTTCTGCAGCCGCGTGCGATCTGTGCCCGTAGTGCCGTATTCGGGCGGCAGCTCGGCTTCTCGCAGCAGGTAATACCAGAGCGGCGTCCGATCGCGGAAAGTGCCACGGCTGAAGAGTTCGCGGTCTTCTGCGAGAGCAGGAATGTCGCGCGCCGGGATGACCGGAAATCCGAAGTGGCGTGCAAATTCTTCACCACTCGGCAGCCGCATACGCGAGCCGCGGAGCAGCGTCAGTTCCGGAAGAGAGACGTGCGCGCGGTGGGCAGCGTCGCGAGGCGCTGCCCCGCTGCGGAAGAGAGCGATGGTCTGCGGCGGCAGCTCGTAAAGCGCTTCGGTGATGAAAGCGTCGATGTTCTGCCCGCGATTCATCCGCGGCTCCGTGTCCGAAAAAAAGAAATCCCAATCGACAACATACTTTGCGGGCAGATTTCCCGATGACCCGGGCGCGTTTCCGATCCCGCCGCCTTTGTGAGTGAGGAAGATCAGCGTGCCGGTCTTAACGGTCGCGTGATCATTCAGCACGTAGTTTTCCTGCACTACGCTGTGGCCGAAGCGGAAGGCAGCGGTCGTGAATTCAATCGGCAACCTCATCGGCGCATCGAGCGGCGTAAGCTTCCGCGGAAATAACCGCAGGTTCCCGCGCCAGACATCGTCGAGCACACTGCGGCGAATGAACGACGGCAAGAACTCGTGGACTATGATCCATTGGTAGAGCCAGGTCACGAGCTGCCGCGCCTGCGCGAACCGGTCCGTGCCGGCCCTGTCCGGCGCCAGCTGCGGTTGCGTCTCGAGCGTCCGGAGGATGCAGTTGTGGAGACTTGCGAACAGCACGTGCAGCTGCGCGACGATCAAATTTTCGTCGTTGCGATCATCGACGATGCACGGACTGCCCGAGGCCGTTCGAAACAGGTCGTCGTCTTTTCCGCCAGCCCCATCATTCGCCGTGGCACCCAATCGGAAGCGCCCTTCTGCGTACAAGAACGCCACGGCTGCCGGATCTTTTCCGTAGAGGACATCGAGATCGAGCCGCGGCGTACGGTAATTGTGCATCAGCGCGACGTCGGGCTGCGCGTCCGCGGCGAGCGTCTTCTCGCACGTCAGGTCGTGGTCGATGAATTGGCCGAGATAGACGTACCCAGACTTCATCACGGCCGATCGCTTCCTTCGGCCCGGCGCCCTTCTCTTCGCATCGGAGTCGCGCATCCGCGCCGCCAGTTCCTTCAGCTGCTCTTCTTCGAAAGGCGCGAAATCACCCGGGCAAAGCCGGCTGTAAGTCGCTTCCGGCGTCTCGGGCGGGAAGGAGCAGCCGCTCGGCGCGATAGCCATTGTTAGCCGAGACGAAAGCGCAGATCGCGAATGATCTTCGCCCCGAAACGCTGCTTCAGTTTTCGCAGAATCTCCGCTTTCGAAATCGTCTCAAATTGATAATGCAGCGACGGCTGCAGCACCCGCACGAATAACACACCGGACCGCAGACTGACTGGCGCCGAGTGCGCCGCGATGAAATCACCGACGATCTGCTTCCACGCTTCGAACACCTCCGCCTCGCGCAACCGTTCACTCAAACCGAGCTGCTGCATCAGCTTCGGCAGCAGCTCTGCTGGCGCCTGCCATTTGTCGGGGCGCGTCTTCTTCTCCGGCAAGCCGCGCCATTCGGCGATCGCCTTCGCGCGAAGAGCTGCATCCATGCGGAAAGCGTAATCGTCCGCGCGGTGCGCGACGACGGAAAAATCGCGCGCGGCGACTAGTACTTCCGCCGCATGTTGCTCGGCAGGATGTTCAGCTCCGTGCGGTATTTTGCTACGGTGCGGCGCGCGATCGGAATGCCGCGCTCGCTCAGGATCTCCACGATCTCTTTGTCGCTCAAGGGCGAGCTGCCGTTCTCGTTTTTCACGAGATCTTCGATCGCTTCCTTCACGCTCGTGTTGCTCATCGCCTCGCCGCTCGAGGTCTGATAGCCGGGCGTGAAGAAATACTTCATCTCGAACACGCCCTGCGGGGTCGACATGTACTTGCCGGAAATCGCGCGGCTGACGGTGGTTTCGTGCACACCGACAATGTCGGCGATCTGCACCATCGTCATCGGCTTCAAATGCGCGCTGCCGTGGTCGAGGAACTCCCGCTGCCGTTTGACGATCTCGTGCGCAATGTTGGAGATCGTCTGCTGGCGCTGGTGGATCGATTTGATAAGGAACTTCCCGCTCCGGATCTTGTCGCGGATGTAGTCCTTCACCTCGCTGCCGTTCCCGTCCTGCGACATAATGTCTTTGTAGGTGTTGCTGATGCGCAGGTGCGGAATTTGTTCGCCGTTCAGGATGACCTGATATTCACCGTCGATCTTCTCGACCGTCACGTCAGGCAGGACGTAATTCTGTGGTGACTCGGCGAAGATCTGGCCCGGTCGCGGATCGAGTTGCGCGATGTTGTTCGCACATTTCTGCACCTGCTCCACGTTCAGCCCCATCTTCCGCGCAATCTCCGGGAAGCGGCGCTTGCCGAGATCCTGCATGTGATCGCTGATGATCTTGTACTCGAGGCTGTTCGCCTTCCCCTCGCGCTTCAGTTGAATCAGCAGGCATTCGCGTAGATCGCGCGCGCCGACGCCAGGCGGATAGAAGCTCTGGATCAGCGTCAGCATGTTTTCGAACTCTTCCTGCGGAATGCCGGTGTTCATCGACATGTCCTCAGGAGTCGATTGCAGAAAGCCGCTGTCGTCGATATTGCCGATGATCACTTCCGCGGTCTTGCGGTCGTTCGCGTCGAGCGCGGTCTGATTCAGCTGCCCCATCAAATGCTGTTGCAGCGTCTCCTGGGTCGCGATCGAGTCGAAGAAGAACTGCCGCTTCTCCTCTTCATCCTGCGAGCGCGCGGTGTAGCTGCCCGATTGCGCCATGTAATCGCGCCATTCGTCATCCAGCTTGGCCAGCTGATCGAACTCTTCCTTGAAGTTGTCCTCGGCCGGCGCGCTCTCGCTTTTCGGCTCCTCGCCTTCGTCGGACCCAATCTCGGTGGCGAGCTCCTCCAGGACAGGATTCGTCTCCATTTCCTGTTGAACCAGATTCCGCAGCTCGAGGAGCGGTGCCTGCAGGATCAGCAGGCTCTGCTGCAGCTGCGGCGCGAGAACCTGCTGGAGCGAGAGGTTCTGCGATTGGTGCATCCCGGGACCGGCCATATCCGGAGGCTAAGCAATCGACAGGCCCAAAAGCAAGCAATTTCCGCGCCGCGCGCACCGTCCTCTGCAGATGCGGGTAAACCGGGGAATGCGACTTGCTTTGTTCAGTGCGACTCTCCCACTCGCATGAAACGAATCGCCGCCATCAGCTGTTTATCGCTGGCGTTGCTCCAAAGCAGCAACGCCGCCGAGCCACCGAACGCCCAAGAGCAGCAGTTAACCGCCGCGATCAAGGAGATCCAGGCGCAACAGGCGCTGATCTCCGAGAACCAGGCGAAGATTGAAGCGAAGTTGGCGACAGTCGCCGAAGCGGTGCGGATCGCCCGCATCTACTCGAGCCGCGGAGGGAGCTAACATGAGCCGGACGATCACCCGCACGTTCATCATGATTGCGCTGGCGCTTTGCTCCGCGCAGGCACAGCCGCCGGCACCGGTTGTCGTTCAGGCGATGCCGTCGGTAAATCGGCCCGCCGCCGCACCAGCCGCACCGGCAGCGCCGAACCTGCAGGGCGCGCTGCAAGCCCTCCAGCTTCTGAAAGCGACGAACGAGGAAATTCTAAAGCGACAGGCAGCGACACTGCTGCAGCTCGAGGAAATGGAAAAAGCTGCCGAGCAGATCAAGATCTACAGCAAGCGCGGCTAACCGCCCTGCCGTCTACTTCTTGTTCTTCGGCTCGACCTTCCGGTAGAGCGTCGCCATGCTGATGCCGAGCATGCTCGCCGCTTTCTCACGCGAGCCGCCGGCATGCGCCAGCGTCGCATCGATGTAGCCGCGCTCCTGCTGCTGGATGAATTCATCCAACGTCTGACCAACCGGCATCGACGCGATTGCTTTCTCGGCTTTCTCGCCCTGCGCGGCCGCCACGATCTGCGGCGGGAGATCGCTCGGCAGGATCATGTCTTCATCGCAAAGCGCACACGCGCGTTCGATCGCGTTCTCGAGCTCGCGCACGTTGCCCGGGTAGTCGTAGTGGCAAAGAATGTCGACCGCCTGCGGGTCGATCTTCTTCGGCTCGCCGCCGGTGGCGCTCGCCTGCTTCTGCAGGAAATGATTCACGAGCAACGGCACGTCTTCGAGTCGATCACGCAGCGGCGGGATCTCCACCGGGATGACGGCGAGGCGATAATATAAATCCTCGCGGAACGTGCCGTCCTTCATCTTCGGCTGGAGCGGCTCGTTCGTCGCGCCCACGACGCGCACATTGACCGGCGAACTCTTGTTGTCGCCGACCCGTCGCACCTCGCGCTCCTGGAGAACGCGCAGCAGCTTCGTCTGCAGCGAAGTCGCCATCGAGTTGACTTCATCGAGGAAAATCGTCCCGAGATTCGCTTCTTCGAAAAGGCCGCGTTTATCGGCCACGGCACCGGTGAACGCGCCCTTCTTGTGGCCGAACAATTCGGACTCGAGCAGGTTCTCCGGCAGCGCGCTGCAGTTAATCGCCACGAACGGATGATGCTGCCGGTTGCTGTTGAAATGCAGGCCGCGCGCGACGAGCTCCTTGCCCGTGCCGCTTTCGCCCTGGATCAAAACGGTGCTGTCGGTATCGGCGACTTTGTTGATGAGATTGTAGACCTGTTGCATCGGCCGGCTCGTCCCGATGATATTCTCGAAGCGGTAGCGATTCTTCAGCTCCTTCCGGAGGTAAACGTTCTCGCGCAGCGCCGCCTGGTAGTCGAGCGCACGCTGCACCGTCATCTGCAGCTCGTCGATTTTGAATGGCTTCGTCACATAATCGTACGCGCCCATCTTCATCGCCTCGACGGCTGTCTCGACCGACGCATAGGCCGTGATCAAAATCACCGCCGTCTGCCGATGATGCTCCCGCACGTGACGCAGCACATCGAAGCCGGTCATCGTCTCCATCTTGATGTCCGCGATCACCACCTGCGGCTGGATCGAATCGAGCTGCTCGATCGCACGGGGCGCGGAGTTGAACGGGAAAACCTGATGCCCCTTTTCCCGACAAAGCGTGACGATCACTTCCACCATCGCCGGCTCGTCGTCTATAATGATGATCTTAGCCATACTCGCGAGCGTGAGAATAGTGTCAGATTTGAGAATGCCAAGCAGAAACGAGAATCGGTTTCTACGTAGGTGACGGACGGCCGTTTACCATCGACCACGGCACTTTTCCCGCGAAGTGGATGCACGTTGCGAGCGTGTCTTCCGGGGCGCCGCTCGCCGGCACCGCCGTCAAATCGGCGGCATATCCGACTTTGATGCGCCCGAGGGAATGCGGCTGACGTAACGCACGAGCCGGATTCACGGTGATCATCTCGAGCAACTCGAGCGGCGAGAGTGTTGGCTGCGTTTTGGCGAATTGGCGCAGTTCGGCCAGCAAGCTCAGGTCGTCATTGCTCGCGAGACTGTCGGTGCCGATGCAGATGTTGAATCCAAGCGCGCAGAGTTTCTGCGCCGCGAAAGGTGAATGTCCGAAGTACGCGTGACTTCGCGGGCAATGCGCGATGTGAAATCGCGCGGCGCGCTCGAGCAACCGGAAGTCGTCGAGCGTCGATTCATTCAGATGCGCAACGATCCAGCGTTCGTCGAGCAGAGAGTCGCGCAGCAGCAGCTGTAATGGTGTGGCGACGCCGCAATCATCCATCAGCCGTCCAATGCTTTGCATGAAATCAAAAAGCGCGCCGTCTGCGTCGCGGAACATCTGCATCTCCTCGCGCGATTCCGCGAGATGCGTCGTCAGCAGCAGATCGTGGTGCCGCGCAAGCTGCGCTGCTTCCGCATACAAATTGCGCGAGGCGGTGAACGGCGCATGCGGTGCGAGGCCGATTCTGGCGAGCGGGCCGCTGATCGCGGCGGACATTTGGGCGCAGAGTTCCGCGGGGTGAACAGCCTCGCGCACGTCGATCATTTCCGCGAACCACCACGTTCGCAGCGGCGGCGGATCGAATGATGCCGCGAGACGCGGAAACGCCTCCAGGTTCACCAGCGTCGTTGTTCCAAAGGCCGCGGCTTCGGCGAAGCCATCGCTGATTGAGCGGCGATAATCGTCTGCCGTGAGCGATGCCTTCGCTGCGTTGATCGCGCGGATCCAACCGGTGAACGATTTCGGAGGCGGAATCGCACCGCGGAGACAGGTGTAATCGAGATGGCAATGCGCGTTGATGAATCCCGGGAGCAAGACGCACTCGCCGACATCGATCACCTCACCGTCGCGTTGCGCTTGGACCTCGGGCCAGCTGCCGACCGCCGCAATTGTGTCGCCGGCGATCGCGACCGCGCCGTTCTCAATCACCGCTCCGTCCATCGTGACAACAGAGCGCGCGCGAATGATCATTTCGTGAGCGGCTACTCGGCCGATTTCACAACGTTGCGCGCTTCGGCCACGAGAAGATTGCAGATCTCCTGGCAGAGCAGCGGAGTCGCCGCGTCGGAACGTCCGGTTTGATCAACGCGTGGATCGTACTTCGTCGGCGGCAGCTTCGTCGACGCGATTGTCCCGCCGGAATCACGGGCCCACAAAATCGTGCGCAAACATCCGCCGTCAGACCGGCAGAAGTTCGCGATCAGATCATCGGCTTGCTCATCAGAGATCTTCGCCGCGACGCGGTACATCCCGGTCTGACGCGCCAACGTGTCACGGAAGCTCGTCGTGACGAGGCGGCCGTTTTCCCACGCTTCGAACGCCGCCAGTCTGCCGGGATAAAAAAGATCAATCGCGTCGCGAACTTCTTCGACATCGCCAAGCATCAACAACCAGCCGCGCCGCAAATTCGGCGCCGTCTTTAACGGCCGATAATTTCCCGCCGCATCAAACCGCGCGATTTCCGACGCCGCATCGGCTGCGTCGTAGCGGCATAGATCCGCACGACCAGCGTCGTCGGGATGATGAAGTGCGAACGTTTCATCCGGCTGGCGATTGCCGGTGATCTGTCCGATGCGAATCTTCCCACGCGCGAGCCATTCGCTCGGCACGATTTGCGGCGAGGCCGGCCGCGCGGCCTTGCTCATTTAAACGAGTGTCCCATCAGCAGCGCGACGCGCTCCAGCACTTCGCGGTCTTCTTTTGAGAACGCTTTCAGCTTCTCGCTCTCCGCGCTGATCACGCCCACCACCTTGTCCGATTGGCTGATGATCGGCACGACGATCTCCGAGCGTGTGCTGTGAAACGTCGGCAGGTAACGCTCGTCCTTTCGGACGTCGTTCACCACGATTGTCTCACGCGATTCCACCGCCGCGCCGCAGAGCCCCTGCGTCACTGGAAATTTCTTGTAGCACGGCGGCTCGCTGTCGCTGCCGGCGACAAAGTTCAACTCACCACGCGCGTGCTTGTAGACGCCGACCCACCGCCAGCCACGCGCGGCGCAGATCATTTCCGCCATCGTCTTGACGTCCTTCTCGCCTTTTGCGCCGGCGAGGATGAACCCCGCAAGCTCCTGCAGCATTTTTATCGTCGCCGGATCTTTCAAGCCACTAACCCTCGCGCAGAATTTTCCATGAGCGAGCGCGGATCGCGCGCAAATGCTTCCGCCTGCTCGACGATGATATCGGCAAACTGCGGATCGGTGCCGATGGCGCTCGCGTAATACAGTGCGCGCCCGTGGAGATGATGCGGATTGCGGCGGAAAACTTCGCCCGCTTGCTGCCGCGCGGAAGCGGATCCACTCGGCGACGATTCAATCCCGAGCAGGACCGGAATGTCCTCGTAGCTGTGCAATCCATCGGAGATGAAGAACGGCACCACCACCACGTTCCGCGTGGTCGTGAGCTTCGCCCAATCGGAGACAAGCGGCGCTTCTTCCATGTAAGTGTTCAGCACGGCGGCGTATTCGTTCCGCTGGCGGATCGCTTCCACTTCGCGTTTCGCGGCGACCGCGCTGTTGTCATTCAAGCTCGTGCCGTGACCGACAATCAGAAGGCTGGTTTCGCCCGGCGCGACACCGGGCGCGACCTCGCGCGCGCGCCCCAGCAGCAGCTCCGTCATCGCGGGATGATTACCGACTGGCTCGCAGTATTTCCACACCTGCCCGTCGATCCGCTCCGTCACCCGACCGCTCAGCTCCAGCTCCCGCGGGATCACCGTCTGCGTGAAGTATCCTTCGCTGATGAAGTTCGGCACCACGTACACGTCGCTGATCCCGGGACGGTGGAACAACAGGAGCGCATCACGCATACTCGGCTCCTCTTTCCAGAAGCAGCACGCCACTTCCGCGAAGATGCCACGGCGCCGGATCTGCGCCGCATGCGCGAGACTCGGCGGACTCGAGTCGGGGTTCACGGTCGAGCCGTGACCGACGATCAACAAAGCCGCGCTGCTGAAGTCTCTGGCCATGTGTATCGGGACTTAAACGCACGTTTTGTGAGCTGTCATCCGCAGCCGCGCTCCTTGCGCGCGCATCGGCCGCGCTGCTATTTTGCCGCATGCGCTTTCGCACCTACAAGAACACCGACCTGACGGTCAGCGAAGTCGGCTTCGGCCTTTGGACAATTTCGACCGCCTGGTGGGGGCAATTCACCGAAGGCGAAGCGATCGCGCTCATGCACAAGGCGTTCGATCTCGGCGTCACGCTTTTCGACGCCGCCGACACGTATGGCAACGGCTTGAGCGAAGAACTGATCGCAAAGGCGTTCCCGAAACAGCGCGACGAAATCGTGATCGCGACGAAAGTCGGGTACGATTTCGTCACGCATGGCGAATCCCGCGGCCGCGGCCAGCGGGAGATCCCGCAGGACTTCTCACCGGAAGCGATCACCCGCGCGACCGACGCCGCGCTGAAGCGGCTGAAAACCGATCGCGTCGATCTCCTCCAGTTGCACAACATCCGGATGGAGCAGATTGGCGACGACGCGCTCTGGACCACGCTCGCGCAGCTGCAGCGCAGCGGAAAGATCCGCTACTTCGGCATCGCGCTCGGGCCGGCGATCGGCTGGCTCTACGAAGGCGTAAACTGCATCAAGGAGCGCGACATCACCAGCGTGCAGCACATCTACAACATGCTCGAGCAACACCCCGGCCGCGCGATGCACGAGGCGGCGACAGAAGCCGGCAAGGACACGATGTTCCTCATCCGCGTCACGCATTCATCGGGGATGCTCGAGGGAAAATACACCGCCGACACAGTCTTCCCGCCCGGCGATCATCGGAATCACCGCCCGCGCAGCTGGCTGCTGAATGGCGTGAAGAAGATCGATCAACTTCGCTTCCTCGAAGGTCCGGATCGCACGCTCGGGCAGGCGGCATTGCAATGGCTGCTCGCCGATGAGCGCGTCGCCTCCACGCTGCCGAACATTTACGAAGAAGCGCAGCTGATCGAATTCGCAAAGGCGACGGACACGCCGGCGTTAACGTCTGACGAGATGGAACGGATCGCGGAGCTTTACGCCGACAACTTCGGTGTCGAGCGCGAAGAGCCGAAGTTCAAGGGAACAATGGAGCTGCCCGAAGAAGCGCCTGCGGCGAGCGCGGCATAGCGATCCCGGCGGATACGAAACGTTAATTAGATCGATCCTCTTCCGGCGGCTCGTCTTCGGCGAATGGCTCCGGCGCAACCGGCCGCGCCCGGCGCGCGGTCGTTCGGACCGGCCCTTTGTAGACTTCCTTGAACACCGCCGCGATCAACGGCGCCGCCTGCGTGCCGCCATGCACATCCGCGCCAGCCGCGCCTTCATAAAGCGCCGCAAACGCGAACTGCGGCTGCACCGTAGGCATAAATCCACAAAACCACGCCGCGGTACGTTCCTTGTTCTTCGGACCCCACTGCGCAGTTCCGGTTTTCCCCGCCACTTCGACCGTCTTGATGTTCGCCTGGTGCGCGGTGCCGGTGCGGCTGTTCACCACGCCGACCATCGCCTGATGGAGCTGGTCGATCGTGGTCGGTGAAGCATTCAGCGTCCGCTTCTCGCGCACCTGGAACGCGCTCACGATTTCGTTCTCGAGCGTCTGCACCTGCTGCACGAGCCGCGTTTGGTAAAACGTCCCGCCGTTCGCCACCATCGCGATCGCCTGCGCCATTTGCAGCGGCGTCACTTCGATCGCGCCCTGCCCGATGGACATGTTCGCGACGTCACCATTCAACAGCTTCCGCCCTTGCGCCGCTTTCATGTACTCGTCGGTCGGGATCCGACCTTCCACTTCGCCGCGCAGAGGAATGCCCGTCTTCGCGCCGAAGCCCATCCGTTGCGCCCACTCGATAATCGGCGCCGAGCCCATCTTCAGGCCCGCCTGGTAAAACCACGTGTTACACGACTGCGTGAACGCCTCGACGAAGTTCAAGTAACCGGTGTCGACCTTCTTCCAGTTCCGGAACGTGAGGTTGCCGACCTGAATCGAGGGAGTGCATTGGAAGCCATCGCTTGGCCCGACGGTGCCAGTCTCGAGCGCGGCAATCCCCACCGGCACCTTGAAGACAGAGCCTGGTGGATACGAAGAGCGGAACGCGCGCGGCAGGAGCGGAATATTCGGGTCATCCTGCAGCTCTTTGAACTTCTCCGCCGAGATGTTCGGGATGAACGAGTTTGGGTTGAACACCGGCCACGAAGCCATCGCGAGGATGTCGCCGGTGCTCGGCTCGATGATGACGATCGCGCCCCGTTTCGCTTTCGCCTCCAGCGCTTTTTCCGCGAGCTCCTGCAGTCGCAGATCGAGCGTCGTTACAACCGTGTAGCCGGGCACCGGCGGCGTGATGATCTTCTCGGAAGTCTTCCGTCCGTCCTTGTCGAACGTCATCTTGTACTCGCCGCGCTTGCCGGTAAGCATCGCATTGAAGGTTTGCTCGAGGCCTTCGCGCCCTTCCGTTTCCGGCCAAAGGACTTCGTGATTGTCGATGATGCCGTCGGGATTCCGCCCCGTCTTGCCACTGTAGCCGATGATGTGGCCGGCGGTGCGTCCCTGCGGATAGACCCGCGTATAGATCGGCCGCAACACCATGGCATCCGGCAGCTTTGCCTTCAGCTCATCGTGCTGCGCTTCCGTCAAATTCTGCGCGATCTCGAACGGCAGAATGCCGCGATTTTTGTAATGCCGGAGGATCAACTCATCCGCGACCTTCAGCGGCCGATCGAGCAGCTTCTCCGCGGCGCCGATCCTCTCGCGCGTAAAGCTGAGCGCCTGCGCATCGGAAAATTCGAGCGGCGTCGGGAAATTGATCGCGAGGTTATAGCTGAGCTTGTTCTGCGCGAGCGGCACGCCATTGCGATCGGTGATCTGCCCGCGCGGCGCCGGGATGTCGAGAACGTAGGCGCGCGCCTGCTTCTGCGTCTCGTATGTCGGGATGATCGTCTCTTCGACCGCGCCCGGCGAAGGGCTGGGCGACGACTCCTGGCCGAAGCTCAAGCCCACGAGCAAGAGCGAAAAGAGACAAACGACCGACGAATGGCGCACGCGCGCGCGGATGAGTGACGACATGTGGGACAAGCTGATCTGCAGTCGCGTAATCTGCGTGATCCGTGGTGAACCTCAATGCCTTTGCAGGAATCGGTGCACTTCTTCCGCCAGCTTCGGGCCGATGCCTTCGGTCGCCGCGATCTGTTCGACGCTCGCTTTGCGGAGGCGATTGACGGAGCCGAACTTCCGCAGCAGCAGATTCTTCCGGTTCTGACTCACGCCGGGACAATCGTCGAGAATGCTCTCGCCGATCCGCTTCTTCATCAGCAACTGGTGATACGTATTCGCGAAACGATGCGCTTCATCGCGGATCCGCTGGAGCAAGCGAAGCGCGCCGGAGTCACGCGGCAGAATCAGCGGCAACGCGCGCCTAGGTCGATAGATCTCCTCGTATTCCTTCGCGAGACCGATGATCGGCAGATCATGCAACCCGAGCCGCTGGAGTTCCTTGCACGCTGAGGACAGCTGCCCTTTACCGCCGTCGACGATCACCAGATCGGGCAACCGCACGGCGACAAACTTCTGCGCGGTTCCGGCCTCAGGATCAGGCGTTTCGCCTTGCAACCGCCGCAGCGCATCCGCCGCATTCTCCTGCGAGAATTCGGCCGCGTCCGGATTCGCCTCCCGCGCCTGAAGCAACACGCGGGAGTAACGCCGCCTGACAACCTCCGCCATGCTCGCGAAGTCATCCTGACCCTCGACAGTTCGGATCCGATAGCGCCGGTAGTTATCCTTATCCGGCACACCATTCCGGAAGCAGACCATCGAAGCGACCACGTGCGTCGTGGAGATATTTGAGATGTCGAAGCATTCCATCACCACGGGGAGGCTCGGCAATTGCAACGCGTCGCCTAACGACTGCACATCGCTCACCGGATCGATTGCGCTCGGCAGGCTGTGCCGCGTGAAGCGACGCATCGGCTTCGTCGTGCGCTTCAGATCCTCGAGCATGTTTCGCAGCTCCGCGGCTTTCTCGAAGTCGAGCTTCTCGGCCGCCTTCCGCATCTCGTCTTCGAGCGCGCCGATCATCTCGCGCGAATGGCCTTCCAGAAAGTCGGACGCCTGCGCGACCCGTTCGCGATATTGCTCCGCCGTGATTTCGCTCAGCCGAAACGGCACCTGATAAGTCGACGACTTCAGTTCGCGCTCCGTTGGCGCGCCGCGGCCGAACGTCAGCACGCCGAATTTCTTCCGCATGAAGTTCAGCGTCTGCCGGAGCGCGCCCGCATGTGCGTACGGGCCGAAGTAACGCGCGCCATCATCTTTCTTGAACCGCGCGAGGCGGAAGCGCGGCCACTCCTCGGTCGGATCGACTTTCACGACGAGGAACCGTTTATCGTCGCGGAACGAGATATTGTAACGCGGCCGGAATTCTTTGATCAGCTTCCCTTCCAGCAGCAGCGATTCCGGTTCACTCGCGACGGTGTGATATTCGAAATCCCAAACCGCATCGAGTAGCGCCCGCGTCTTCAGGTCCGCCTGCGCCATCTTCGACGGCATGAAGTACGAGCCGACGCGCTTCCGCAGGTCGCGCGCTTTCCCCACGTAGATCACGCGATTGAAGCGATCGCGCATGAGGTACACGCCAGGCTTATGCGGGACATCGTGCACCCGTTTCGCAAAGTCAGGTTTCTCTTTCGGCAGCGCGCTCGGCATCGGGCGGTGAATCTGTAGGGGAAGCTGTCAGCTTCCCCAGACTGTATCCACGGGAAGCTAGCAGCTTCCCCTACCGCGGCCAGCCGCGCTATGCCGGCGCAGGCGCCCCGCGCACCCGCCGCCGCGGCATCGCCGAATGCACCATCATCAACTCGCTCACGTTCTCCGTGGTCAGCAGCCCCACGAGCCGTTGCATTCGATCGACCACGGGCACGGCCGGACAATTCGATTCCTGCATCACGCGAAACGCTTCATCGAACGGCGTGCCGGTTGTCACGGTCGGCACATTTCGGCGAATGATATCGCCCACGCGCAACGCCGGATCGTCTTTCCTGAGCGCGCCGATCAAATCATTGCGCAGCAGAACTCCTGCAATCGCGCCGCTTGGATCCACGACGGGAAAGTCATGCTGCGAGGTGGCAAGCAACGCATCCACCGCTTCGAGCAGCGTCGCATCGCTCGGCAGCGTGCGGAACTCCCGCACCATCGCGCTCGAGACCGGCAGCCCGCGCGAGACATCACGCATTTGCGCCACGGCCGCTTCTTGCGATGCACCGATGTAGATGAAGAGCGCGATAAAGATCAGCATCGGATTCCCGAACAACCCCAGAAAGCCGAAGATGAACGCGCAGCCTTGCCCAATCGTCGCCGCGATCTGCGTCGCGCGCGCGTAGTTGAACCGCGTCGCCAGCACCGCGCGCACTACCCTTCCGCCATCCATTGGGAATGCGGGAAGCAAATTGAACAGCACGAGCCAAACGTTGATCACCATCAGCTTCGTCAAGAGACTCGGGTGATCGACGGAGCCGGTATCGGTGACCCCTGCGATACCGCGCGTGCCGACGACAAGAAACAGGCCGAGCGCGATCGCAACGTTCACTGCCGGGCCGGCGAGCGCGACGATCAATTCCTGGCTCGGCTTCTCCGGCATCCGCTCCAGCCGCGCGACGCCGCCGATCGGCAGCAGCGTGATGTCCGGCGTGTTAATGCCGAACGCCTTCGCTGCAATTGCGTGACCGAACTCATGCAACAACACGCAGCCGAACAGCAGCAGAATGAAAAAGACGCGCTCGGCCGCGACTGCCGACCCGCCGTGCGTGTAATAGCTCCACGCGAGAAACGCGAGCAACAGCACGAACGTGACGTGAATGCGCACCAGAATGCCGGCGACGCGGAAGATGGGAATGGACCAGCTCATGTCTTCCACAGATACGCGCGCCGGGTGCGCGTTCGATGTTTCCGGTGTAGCCGGCTCCGTAACGCGGCGCGAAACCGGCGAACGCCACGCCGCTCCAGTGCGCCTGACGAATCGACTCCGCGCCTGGCCGGTGCGACTCCGGCGGCTCAGTTCGGCACCGGCGATCCCCGCAGGTCCCTGAACAGATCGGCGAGCACGATCATGAGGACCACCGCCGATCCAAGAGCGAGATGCGGCAATTTGATCACCGTAAAGTCACCGAAAAGAAAGGGTAAATAACTAAACAAAGAGATCGTGACGACCACAATAGGGACATAGAAACGCCGCGGAAAATAGAAGCCATAGACGATCGCGATGCAGTCAGCCGCATAGAAGTAGCGTTCATGCATGTGAGGTAGGACGAATGGGACAAGGAGCACCGAAGCCAGCGCAAGGCGCAGGGTGAGGTGGTTTCCCCAACGCACACCACTCTTTACACAGGCGTAGGATAGAAATGCCACCAGCGACACTGCGAAAATCAGCCCCGGCCGGGCAAACACTTCCGGTTTATCGGGAAGCCACTGGTAAAGATTCGGAGCGCTCGACGTGAGCCGCGAGTAGGTACCGGTCTGCTGCAGATAGATGGTGAGGAGATCGAAGAACGGCCGCCCCGCCAGGAGGGCTGGTAAACAGAGCGCGATATAAACGGCGGGGATAAGAAAGAAATACTTCAGGGGAATCTCTCCTCTCGCCCAAAGGACGAACAGAAGCGGAAAGAAAAACATCGCCTGCAGTTTCACTGCGAACGCAAAGGAGAAAAAGAGCAGAGCGCGGCCCGGCTGCTGGCGGAAGAGACAGTAGAGAGACGCGAGCAGAAACGCGGTGTAGATGGCGTCGCATTGGCCCCAGACCGCGCTGTTAAAGAATACTGTCGGCGCGAACAGAACAGCCGCGAAGGCGCCGAGCCAAACGGGCCGGCGATCATATTTAAGTTTGACCAGGAGCAGAGCTACAAAGGCGAGAGCGAAGTCAGCAGGGAGATTGATCCCCTTGATCGCGTAAAGCTTCGGGACAGGCAGGTAGGTGGCAAGCCAGAGAAGGTAGAGGTAAGGCGGCGTGTAGTCGCTGAACCGGGTCTTGAACCCTTGGAAACCGTTTTGGTGGAGATGGTCGTACCAGTGCCGCAGAAAGTTGTGGAAGTCGTAGGTTTCGTATCGAAAGAGGGCGAGGCGGAGCGCGAGAGCGAGCGCTACGCACAGCGTGGCGAAGAGAACATCTTCCGATCGATCTTTTGCCAGGATGTTCTTAAAACGTGTCATGAATCCCTGCACAAAAGCGCGAATGGAAATCACCGGCCGGTCGTCCAGCTTGAGATGGCACTGGAGAGACGAGAGAGCAAGACTGATCACCCGACTGACGGGACGATGAGCAAAAAGCCTTTCACGCCGTATTAACTGCTGACGATGCATCCGGGCGGCGGTTGTAATGTTTGACGTCGCGATCGTCGGCAGCGGTCCGGCCGGAGCCTCGTGCGCGGCGTTCTGCGCGCGGGCGGGATTGCGAACGTTGCTGCTCGAGCGCGAGACCTTTCCGCGGGAGAAAGTTTGCGGCGATTGCCTGAATCCTTCGTGCTGGCCGGTGCTGAAGCGGCTCGGGCTGAGCAGCCGCGTGCGTGCGTTGCCACATGGCGGATTGGAGCGCCTCGAGTTGATCGCGATCGGAGGAAAGGTGGTGAGTATCGCTCTGCCGCGGGACGGTGAAATCGCGGTGAAGCGAAGCTTGTTCGACCAGGTGCTGATGCACCGGGCAATCGAAGAGGGCGCTCAAGCAGCCGAAGGCGCGACCGTTACCGCCATCGTGCAGCCGAAATCTCCCGACGAGACGTGGCAGATCAGCACCGAAGGCCAAATATTTCACGCGGCAACGCTCGTCGCCGCGGACGGCCGCAACTCGACTGTCGCGCGGCTGCTTGGTCTACTGCCGAAGATCGAGCGGGAGCGAATCGGGTTGCAGACGCACATTCCGTTGCCGGCGGCTTTCGGCAAGCGGGTCGTTCTGCGCGAGGGATATTCCGGACAGGCGCCGGTGAGTGAGGGCGAGTTGAATCTGTGCCTCGTCGGCAAACCGGCTGCAGTGCCAGCGCTGCGCAGATGGGCCGAGACAAACTTTGGCGTCGCACGCGATCACGTCTGGCGCACGATCACGCCGCTGCGACGCGCCGCATTGCTGCCGGCCCGAGCAGGGTTGTTTCTCGTGGGCGACGCGGCGCGCGTCGTCGAGCCGTTCACGGGTGAAGGCATCTATTACGCGCTGCGCTCCGGCGAGCTCGCCGCGGAAGCGATCGTTTCGTCGATCGCGAACCGAGATCACGGTGCGGCGGCGCGGCGTTATTCCGCTGCGCACGCCCGACTCTATCGCGGTCGGCTGTGGGTAAACCGGATTGCGCGCGCCGCGGTGTTGTCGCCGCGCATCACTTCGGCACTCCTGCGGGCGGGCATACTGCATCCGCAGCTCGTGCGTGTCCTCACTACAAAGATCGTGGGGTAGCAGAGCGCCTGGGGAGCGCACGGTTGCACCGCGCTGGTTTTGTCGGCGGAATTATTCCGTTGAAACGGCCAGGAGTGACTCGCGAATCGACGAAAGTTCGTGATCGCAGAATGCGATCACCAGCACGCTGAAAGCGTGCGCTCCCCAGAAGATGCCGCAACGCTTCAGCTGGTCTGGAGCCGACAGGCCTTCACGGTGTTGGCCATCAGCATCGCAATCGTCATTGGGCCGACACCGCCGGGAACCGGCGTCATCGCGCGCGCCTTTGCCGCGACTTCTTCGAACGCGACATCGCCGACAAGCTTGTAGCCGCGCTCGGTTGTCGCGTCGTCGAGACGGTTGATCCCGACATCGATCACAACCGCGCCTTCGCGCACGTGTTCCGCTTTCACGAAATGCGGCTGACCGATCGCCGCGATGACGATATCCGCTGACCTGGTGATCTCAGGCAGATTACGGCTCCGCGAATGCACAACCGTCACCGTCGCGTTCGCGCCTTTCGCTTTCTGCATCAGCAATAATGCGACGGGCTTACCGACGATCATGCTGCGGCCGAGCACCACCACGTGCGCGCCGGAAATCTCGACGCCGCTCTCGATCAGCAAACGCTGGCAACCGAGCGGCGTGCACGGCACAAAGCCGGAGTCATCGCCGAGCGCGAGCTTCGCCACATTAATCGGGTGAAAACCATCGACGTCTTTCGTCGGGTCGAGTGCGCGCACGATCGCGCCTTCATCGATGTGTTTAGGCGGCGGCGATTGCACGAGGATGCCGTGCACGGCGGGATCGCGGTTCAATTCCGCCACGCTCGCTAGCAGCTCCTCCTGCGTTGTCGTCGCCGGCAGCTCGAGCTTCACCGAATGCAGCCCCAGCTCGCGACACATCTTGTCCTTGGAACGCACATACGCGCGCGACGCCGGATCATCGCCGACCAGCACGACCGCCAGTCCCGGCTGAACGCCGCGCGCTTTCAGCTCCGCGATCTCGCCGCGGAGTTGCTCGTAGACTTTCTCCGCGACGGCGCGGCCATTGATTAATTCAGCCATCGTTCAACGCATCTCCACGATTTCGAGCATCGCATTCTGCAAACGCAGGCGCTCGGTTTCAAACTCCTCATCCGTCGTCGTCGGCCGAACCTGGTGCGGCTTGCCGACGATCACGCGGACGGTCGAAAACGGACGTGGCAGGATGAAGCGGTCCCAGCTTTTCAGCCGCCAGTAGCTCGAATATTCCATGTTGACCGGCAGCACCGGCACGCCCGATTTCTGCGAGAGGAACGCCAGGCCGGCGCCGATCTGATACGCGGGACCGCGGGGGCCATCCGGGGTGATGACGACATCGCGACCGCTCGCGAGCACCTCCGTCAATTGCAGAATCGCGGTCGCACCTTGTCGCGAACTCGACCCGCGCACGACATCGAAGCCGAAGCGCTGGACGAGATCGGCGAGCATGTTGCCGTCGCGGCTGGCGCTGATCAACGCCGCCCCTTGCCGGTCCGGCGCGAAGCGTTTCAGGACATGCGGGAACAGGAGAAGACGGTTGTGCCAAAGCGCGGCGATGAAGCGCTCGCTCAGCGGCATGCGGATGACGCCGGCGCGATCGTCGACTTCATACCGCATCGTGCGGGCCCAGACTTTCAGGAGACGAAATCCGAAAGCGGTCAGCCATCGCGCGAGCGCGCCATCAATCTTCAAGAGGCGGCCGGCGGAGTTTCGCCGCTCTCGTCCTTCCACCGGTATGCGCGCGGATTTGGGAGATTCAGTTGATCAAGAATGCGCCAGACGACGGTGTCGACGACTTCGATGACTGTTTGCGGGCGGCTGTAGAACGACGGGATCGCCGGCAACACGACTGCGCCTGCTTCGAGCAATGTCACGACATTCCGCGCGTGCACGAGATTCCACGGCGTCTCACGCGGCACGATGACGAGCTTGCGACGCTCTTTCAAAAAAACATCCGCGGTGCGCAGCAGAGCGGTCTCTCCGGAACCGCTCGCCAGCCTGCCGAGCGTCGACATTGAACACGGCACGATGACCATCGCATCGAACCGCGCTGAGCCGCTGACGTATGGCACATTGAGGTCGTTCTCCGGATGCCGCGCGACCCGATCGGGCACGCGCAGCTCATCGACTTCCTGCGTTGCCACCTGCTTCGCGTGGCCGCTCATGATGAGATGGACCTCGTTCGCGCGGACGTCGATTTGCTCGAGCAATCGCTGCAGGTAGACCGTTCCGCTGGCGCCGGTCGCGGCGATCACGAGCTTCATCGGCCTAAAGAATCACATCCCGCGATTGAACACTAGGAGTGTTGTGGCGTCAGATGATGTGCGCGCTTCCCTTCTGGAGGCGACCACCTGGCGTCGGCGGTTCGTTTTACCGGCGCGGGGAGCAGCTACCTTTCACCATGATCAAACGGCTTTTGCATACGCGCTATCGCGTCACCGATCTCGAGAAGACGGTGTCGTTTTACAAGGACGTCCTCGGCCTCGAAGAGACACGCCGACATACTTCGGGGCGCGGTTCGCAGCTCGTGTTCTTCAAAGCACCGGGCAGCGAAGAGGAGATCGAGCTTTGCAAATACGATGCGAGCGGGCCAGTGGTCGTGGGCCCCGACCTGACGCATCTCGCGTTCGAAGTGGATGACATCGAGGAGTTCGCGAAACACTCGGCGGCGAAAGGTTATCCCCTGTCGGATGGCCCGCACAAGAACAGCAGCGGCGGCGCGATCGCGTTCATCGATGCGCCCGAAGGTTACGAGATCGAGCTGATCCAGCGCGCGCCCGGCGAGTAGGCACGGGAGTTGCGAATTTTTGTCTTTCACGCATTTTCTGCACCGATGACTTTCCCGCGGAAATCCGCCTTTCGACGCCAATGGCAACTGCTCACGGTGCTGCTCTGCTGCATCTGCACGACGGCCGTCGCCGCGCCGACGTCGAAGAAAAAGAAGAGCGGCAAGAGCAAGTCGGCGAAGAAATCGCAAGTCGTTCGCAAAGCGCAACCGCCGCCGGAGCCGGAGTTTCTGCCGGGCGGAATCCCGGCGACGCGCGCCGCGTCGGTGATGGTGATCGACGCGCGGAGCGGCCAGGTGCTTTACGAGAAAAACCCGGACGAGCGCCGTGCGCCCGCGAGCACGCAAAAGCTGCTGACGGCCTTGATCGTCGCGGAACGCGGCTATCTCGACCACCCGATCACGATTCATCCTAGCGATACGCATGCAGAGCCGACAAAGCTGGGCCTGAAAGCCGGCGAGACGTATCGCCGCATCGACCTGGTGCGCGCGCTCCTCGTCAAAAGCCCGAACGACGTCGCACGCTCGCTCGCGCGGGATGCCGGCGGCAGCGTGGAAAATTTTGCCGAGATGATGAACCAACGCGCGCGTGCCGCCGGCGCGATGAATTCGAATTTCCGCAATCCGAACGGCTTGCCCGATCCGGCGCAATTTTCGACTGCGCGTGATCTGGCATTGATCGCGCGCGCCGCCTACGGGAACTCGACGATCCGCTCGATCGTCTCGATGCCGAACTATGTGTTCCGCTATTCCGACGGCCGCATCCGCGAGCTCGAAAACACGAACAAAGTTCTCAAGCGCCTGCCTTACTGCAACGGCATGAAAACCGGATACACGGATGCCGCCGGATCATGCCTGATCTCGAGCGCTTCGCGACCGGGCCGCGACGTCATTGTCGTCATGCTCGGACACAAAAAGCCACGCATCTGGACCGACTCCGCGGCGTTCCTGACGTGGGCTCTTTGGCACGGACCGGCCGTCGCCGGCGCCGTTCAATGAGCGATCTGTTTCACGAGCAGCTCCAGGCCCTCCGGGCACAATCTCTGCATCGTTCGCTCCGCGAAATCGGCACTGCCCAGGGGCCGGAGGTGCAGATCGTCGGGCTACAGCTCGTCAACTTTTCGTCGAACGACTATCTCGGCCTGGCAAACGATCCGCTGCTGCGCGATGCAGCGACGGCGGCGATCGCGGAGTTCGGTGTAGGCGCCGGCGCGTCGCGACTCGTGAGCGGGACGCAGTCGCCTCACGTGCGGCTCGAGACGGCGCTGGCGAGGTGGAAAGGAACACAGGCGGCGCTGGCGTTTAGCAGCGGCTACGCCGCGGCAGTCGGCACGATCCCCGCGCTCGTCGGCAAGCACGATGTCGTCCTGCTCGACAAGTTATCGCATGCGTCGCTCATCGACGGCGCGAAACTGAGCGGCGCCACGATGCGCGTCTTCCCGCATAACCATCTCGGCAAGCTCGAGAGCCATCTCGAGTGGGCGCGGCGCGAGCATCCGGATGCGCGGCTGTTGATCGTGACGGAGTCGGTCTTCTCGATGGACGGTGATCGCGCGCCGCTTCGCGAGCTCGTTGGCTTGAAGAAACGATTCGGCGCGATGTTGCTGCTCGATGAGGCGCACGCGGTCGGCGTCATCGGCGCGAACGGCCGCGGCCTTGCGCACGAAACCGGCCTCACACGCCATATCGACGTGCAAATGGGCACGCTGAGCAAAGCGCTCGGCGTCAGCGGCGGCTACATCTGCGGATCGCACTCGTTGATCGATTGGCTGTTGAATCGCGCCCGCTCGTTCATTTTCTCCACCGCTCCCCCACCCGCGCTTGCCGCCGCCGCGACCGCCGCGATCGAACACCTCGAGTCCGCCGCAGGAGAAGAACGGCGTTTGTTGCTTTGGGATCGGATCAACGCGCTACGCGCGCTGCTGAACTTCATCCCGCCGCCACCGCCGATTTTCGCGCAATGGCCGCCATCATCTCGAAAGGCGACGGAGGCGAAGAAGCCGAGCGTGTTGCGGCAAATCTTGAGCGGCATCGGCCCCGGTCAGAGCGGAGCTGCCGCGGCGCCGCCGACGATCGTAACGCCAACGCAAACCGGCTGTGCGATTCACCCGATCATCGTGGGCCACGAGCAGGCGGCGATCGATCTCTCGCGCTCGCTCCAGGCCGAAGGATTCCTTGTGCCGGCGATTCGCTACCCGACGGTCGCGAAAGGCGCCGCGCGTCTCCGCATCACCGTGACCGCCGCGCACGAAGAGCAGCAGATCCGTGCGCTAGCCGGCGCAATCAATCGGCTGCGCCCCGAGCTCAGCCACGCAGCTTAGCGGCAGCCGCGTTGGTTACAGGCCCGCAGCCGCGTTCGCGCGCAGCAACGGCGTCGGCAACAGACCGGGGTTCCGGTTCGGATCGACCGGACCTTCCGCAGGAATATCTTCAGGGCCTTCGGCCGGCGGCATCGGCTCGTCGATCGCGCCCGGGTTCGTCGTGTTCTGAGCGATCATGCGCTGTTCGAGCGTTTGACGTCCGGCGGTCGGTTGCGTGGTCGAGCACGCGGTAAACAGTGACGCGGCGAGTAAGCAGGTGGCGAGTTTGAGGATCATGTTTAAGGCTCCGTTTTGCTGGGCAGAAGGGCTGTTGCTGCCGACGTTCTTATAATTACTATACTTTAATTCGAACTGGCAAGTACGATCTTTGCTAGGCGTATTCCGCGACTCACATTTGCGAAATCGAGAAGCACCGGGGCGTTTTCAGAACCGGCTCAAGATCGCCCGCAGCTGCTCCACTCTCTCTGCTGGCCAGAGTTTTCGGTCGGTAACCAGCGCAGTATCGAGCGCCGAATGCTCGGGCCAATTCGGTTCCGTCGGGATGCGTGGGATGACTAGCGCGAGCACGCGCTTCGCGGTTTCGGCATTTGCGATCAAATGGCCGAAGACCGCCTGCGCGGAGACCGCTTCCTCCTCTACCTTCCAGCAGTCGTAATCCGTAATCATCGCCATCGTGGCGAGCGCGATCTCGGCTTCGCGCGCGAGTTTCGCTTCCGGTAGATTCGTCATGCCGATGACGTCAAAACCGTGGCGTCGATTCAGCTCCGATTCCGCGCGCGTGGAAAACGCGGGGCCATCCATGTTCACGTAGGTGCCGCCGTCGTGCACCTTCACGCCCGCTCCGGTCGCCGCTTCTTTCAACAACGCGCGCAACGGCGTGCTGATCGGGTCCGCAAAGCCGATGTGCGCCGCGATCCCACGGCCGAAAAATGTATGCTCCGCGCGCTGGCTCGTCCGGTCGTAGAACTGCGACGGCAACAACACATCGCGCGGCGCGTATTGTTCCTGCAGGCTACCGACCGCCGTCACGCAGACAATCCACCGGACATTCAGCGAGCGCAGCGCGTAGATGTTCGCGCGATGATTCAATTCATGCGGCAGGATGCGATGACCGCGCCCATGCCGTGGCAAAAAATAGACCTGCCGGCCGTGCATTTGCCCTCCGACCAACGCATCGGACGGCTCCCCAAATGGCGTCTGCACACGCTGCTCCCTCGCGTTCTCGACGCCCTCCATTTGATACAATCCGCTCCCGCCGATGATCCCGATTGCCGGTGCTGCTTCGCTCATTGGCGGGCATTAACGAGGAACAGCCGACCGATGGAAAGTGGATAATGGCGCCGCGCGCGCCGCTTGCACGCGCACGGCATCGCGGGAACGTCTCCGGATGAGACACTCACGATTCGCAGCCTCGCTCTTCGGATCTATCGCCACGCTGTTCCTCGCCGCGTGCGAAACGGCGCCAGGGCCGTCGCCAACAACCTTGCGACACTCGAGCGCTCCAGAAGCGATGGCGTCTGCGGAGGCGCGACCCGGCCTCGGGACTGCGTGGGGTGAGACGCGCGACTCGCGCGTTGTCGGTGTTGGCTTCCGTCGAGCCGATCCGACGCGGCCGATCGCCACGGCGGCCATCAATTACAATGACGCCGCTGGCATTCGGGCGGTGGCCGGCGCAGCGCAGCCGCGACGCACCCGGCCGGTGTTCTCGGGCGCGATCGAAAGCCTGCTATCAGTCGAGCTGCGCGATCAATCGGGCAGCCTCCTTCCGGGCTTGGCGGTTGGCGGGCGTTGGTTTGTCGTTGGCGAAGCTGGCCGCCGCTATTCGATCGTGGTCCGCAACGAAAGCGATGTCCGCATTGAAGTCGTGCTCTCGGTTGACGGTCTCGACGTCATGGATGGCCGGCCGGCGTCGTACGGAAAGCGCGGCTACATCATCGCGCCACGCGGCCAGGTGCGCGTGGAAGGATTCCGGCAGAGCTTCGACGCGGTGGCGGCGTTCCGCTTCGGCTCGGTCAGCGATTCGTACGCGAATCGAAAGCACGGCGACACGCGCAACGTTGGCGTGATCGGCATCGCCGCGTTTAACGAATACGGGACCGATCCCTTCGAGCTCACCGAGCGCGAACGCCGGATGCGGGCGAGCCCGTTCCCGGGGAACTTCGCCAGCCCGCCCGAGCCGATGCCGTATCGACCGATGCGGCGGCCGTAGCGTACGCCACGCGGCTGTGCCACTGTTGCGCCTCCGCGATGCCCAAGTTCTACATCAAGACCTACGGCTGCCAGATGAACGAGCGCGACTCGGAGCAGGTCGCGCACTCGCTCATCGAGCGTGGGTACCAGCAGGTCGCGCATGAGACCGAAGCCGACGTCGTGTTGCTGAACACGTGCAGCGTGCGCGACATGGCCGACCAGAAGGCGCTCGGCAAGATGGGCATGATGGGCCACATCGCGAAACGACGGCCGGAAGTCGTCTTCGGATTCCTCGGCTGCATGGCGCAGGCGCGCGGCGATTCGCTTTTCAATAATCTGCCGCATCTCGATCTCGTGGTCGGCACGCAAAAATTCCACCGCGTGGCCGATTACGTTGAGGAGCTGGTCGAAAAGAAGAGCACGCGGCGGATGGACGATCCCCGCTTGTCGATCTCCGATACCGCAGAGGAGGCCGGCTCACAGGCGACGATCCGCGAACAACAACTCGCGCCGCAGCAGGCGACCGCATTCGTGTCGATCATGCAGGGCTGCAACATGCATTGCACCTTCTGCATCGTGCCGCGGACTCGCGGCGCGGAGCGAAGCCGCACGATCGATGAGATCGTGCGCGAGGTGTGCGGTCTCGTCGCACGCGGCGTGAAGGAAGTCACGCTGCTCGGCCAGATCGTGAATCTTTACGGCCGCCACGAATTCCCAAAGATCGGCAGCAAGAGTCCGTTCGTGCAATTGCTCGAAGCCGTGAATTCAATCGAAGGGCTCGAACGCTTGCGCTTCACCTCTCCTCACCCGATCGGCTTCCGCGCAGACTTGATCGAAGCGTTGCGTGACCTGCCGAAGCTCGCGCCACACGTTCACCTGCCGCTGCAATCTGGTTCAAACCGCATCCTCAAGGCGATGCATCGCCCCTACACGGCGGAGAAATATTTCTCGCTCGTCGAGCAAATCCGCGCGGCGCGATCGGACGTCGCGATCACCAGCGATGTCATCGTTGGCTTTCCCGGCGAGGAGGAGAGCGACTACGCGCTGACGCGCGATCTCGTCGAGCGCATCCAGTTCGATAACGCGTTTATTTTCCGTTATTCGCCGCGTTCTGAAACTCCGGCCGCCGCGCTGGCCGATCAATTGCCGGAAGCGGTGAAGGAATACCGCAATCGCGACTTGCTCGGCGTTGTCGACCAATCCGCGCATCGCGCAAACGAACGACTCGTCGGCCGCGAGGTCGAGATTCTTTGCGAAGGACCGAGCCGCAATAACGCCGCGCGTCTGATGGGCCGCACCGGCACGAACAAGATCGTCGTGTTCGAAGACGAGCGAAACCGCGCCGGCGAGATGATGAAAATTCACGTCCAGCAAGCGAATGGATTCAGCTTGTATGGAACGCCGGTCGTGTAAATCTGCCGCTCCGCTCGCATGATGTACGACCTCACACTGCGCACTGCCGGGTTCCTCGCGGGTGGATTTCTTCTGCTCATCGCGCTCCCTGCCGTGATCCTGCCGAAGGCGACGGTGAACTTCGCGAAGTCGTTCCCGAGGTCAGGCGTGCTCGGCTTCGCCTTGCTGACGATCGCGTTTCTCTGGAGCTTCTACCTGCTCTGGACAATGGAGATGGGCGAGTTCTCGAGCTTCCGCCGCCCGCTGTTGATCGCGCTGCCGATCGGCTTCGTGCTCGTGCTTTGGTTCGTGAATGAATTCCTCGCCGTCCGTGCGCTCGGCATCCTCGCGCTGCTCGCCGCCGAGCCATTGCTCGAAGCCGCCTTTCTGCGCCACGAACCGAGCCGCCTGCTCGTGACGGTCTTCGCTTACATCCTGATCGTGAAGGGCCTTTTTTGGGTCACGATGCCGTATCTGCTGCGCGACAAGATTGATTGGGCGGCGCGGAGTGTCGGCCGGTGGGTATCGGTGAACGCGCTCGCGGCGGTCTACGGCGCGGTGCTGTTGTTCTTCGCGTTTACCCGCTACTAGCCGCCGGGCGAGCGGCAGCGCTGCCGGATGAATCGCATTCTCATCATCCGCGGCGGCGCGATTGGCGATTTCGTGCTCACGCTCCCGGCGATCAAGCTGCTCCGCGACGCCTGGCCGAAGGCGCAGCTCGAGATCGTCGGTTACAAACACATCATCGCGCTGGCGGAGAATCACGGTTATGCGGACGCGACGCGCTCGATCGAGTACGGACCGCTCGCGACCTTCTTCGCGAAAGATGCCGAGCTGCCGGCGGAGCTCACCGTCTACTTCGGGAGCTTCGACCTGATCGTCAGCTACCTCTTCGATCCTGACGGCATCTTCGAAGCAAATCTGCGCCGCTGCGGAAACATGCGGATCGTCACCCGACCGGCGAAGCTGGATGGATCGGCACACGCATCGGTGCAGCTCGCGCGACCGCTTGCAGTGCTGGGCCTAACGAGCGAAGTCGCGCCTGCGAGATTATTCCCGAGCACCGATGATCGAGCAGCGGCGGCTCTGCTGCTGCCCTCGCATCCGGGCACCGTGATTGCGATTCATGTCGGCAGCGGCAGCGCCTCGAAGAACTGGCCGATCGCAAGTTGGATCGCACTCGGCGAACGACTCCTCCGCAATCGCGACGCGCATCTCGTGGCGATCGGCGGCGAAGCCGACGAGGCGCAGATCGCGAAGCTGCGCGACGCGTTCGCGGGGAGGCCGATCAGCTACGTCGTCAATCAGCCACTGCCGGTCGTCGCCGCCGTGATCGCGCGCTGCGAGGCGTTCATCGGACATGACAGCGGTATCTCGCACATCGCAGCTGCGGTCGGTGCGAAGTCGATCCTGCTCTTCGGTGCGACCGATCCAGGCGTGTGGGCGCCGCAAAGTTCTAACGTGCGCGTCTTGCGCGCGGCAAGTCGCGCGATGGACGACATCGCCGTCGAGGACGTTCTGGCGGCGATCGCTACGAGCTGATGCGCATCGGCATCAAGACGTAGAGAAATGGCGTCTGAATTTTCAACACACCAGGGCTCATCTCGTCGATGAGATCGAGGAAGACCTCGTCTTCGGCAAGCGCGCGGAGCGGCGCCATGAAGAACTCCGGATTAAACGCAATCGAGAAGTCGCGGCCTTTGTAGGTGACCGGCAGCGACTCCTTCGCTTCGCCGACTTCCGGCGTGTTCGCGGTGATGTCGATGTTGTTCTTCGTGAAGTTCAGTTTGATCGAATTCGACTTGTCACTCGCGAGCAATGACACGCGCCTCAGCGAATTCAGGAACGTCTCGCGCTCGAGCGTGACGCGCTCCTTCGTCTCCGTTGGAATCACCTGACGATAATTCGGATAATTCCCCTCGATCAGCTTCGACACGAGCAACGTGTTGTTTAGATCGAACGCGATTTGTCCGCTGCCGAAGCTCACCTTCACGTCGCCTTCATCCGTCAGCAGACGCTGCAGTTCTGTTACTGCTTTCGTCGGCACGATGATGTCGGCTTCGTGGCTGCGCGGGAACTCGAGCTCGATGTCGACCATTGCGAGACGCCGACCGTCGGTGGCGACGAGCGTGAGCTTGTTCTCCTTCAGGCTGAAGAGGACGCCGTTGAGCACGTAACGCGTCTCATCGGTTGAGATCGCGTAGGACGTTTTGCGCAGTCCGTCGCGCAACGCCTTCTGCGGGATCGTGATATTCTTCGCCCCTTCAAATTTCGGCAGCGGCGGAAACTCTTCCTCGGGCAAACCGAGGATCTTGAAAAAGCTTTGGCCGCTGCGAATCGACGCCGCGTTTTTGCCATCGACCTCGATCTGAATTTCGCTCGAGGGCAGCTCGCGGATGATGGTGAACAAACGACGCGCGGGTAGCGTGGTCGCGCCTTCTTTTTCGACCTTCGCTTCGAAACTTCCACGCACGCCGACGTCGAGATCAGTCGTCGTGAGATGCACTTCGTTACCGCTCGCTTGCAGCAACACGTTGGAAAGAATCGGCAACGTCGTGCGTGTGCTGACGACGTTCTGCACCTGCTGCAATCCTTCGAGCAACTTCTCTTTGGTGACGCTGAATTTCATGCGGGCGTCCGGGGCGGACGGCTATGATGTAAGGCTTACGATTTTATTCGGCAACAGCAATCTCAGGCGTTGCACAAGCGCGCGCGCTGCGTGCGCGTGATCAGCGGGTGAGCGCGAGCGCCATCAGCGCTTCAACGAGCTGTCGATGAACGAAACGGTCTGGCGGATGTTGTCCTGCTCGACCATGCGTTTCTTCACCAGCTTGCACGCGTGCAGCACGGTGCCGTGATCGCGGCCGCCGAACGCATCGCCGATTTCGTTGAGCGAGGCTTTGGTCAATTCACGCGCGAGATACATCGCGATCTGGCGCGGGAACGCGATGTTCGCAGGGCGACGTTTGCTCGTCATGTCGGCGATGCGGACATCGAAATGCTCAGCCACGCGCCGTTGGATCTGCTCAATCGTGACGGCGTGACGCGCCTCCTCGTTGAGGATGTCCTTGAGCAAATGCTCGACGACTTCGCTTGTGAGTTCTTTGCCGCTGAGTGATGCGAATGATGCGACGCGCATTAGCGCGCCTTCGAGCCGGCGGACGTTGGTGCGGATGCGATTCGCCAGGAAATCGAAGATTTCGTCACGCAGTTTGATCTGGAGCGAGCGGGCCTTCTTGCGCAGAATCGCGGTGCGCGTCTCGACATCGGGCGGCTGGAGTTCGGCGGTGAGGCCCCACTCGAAACGCGAGACGAGACGATGCTCGAGGTTTGCGATTTCCGATGCCGGGCGATCGCTGGATAACACGATCTGCTTATGCCCATCGAAGAGGGTGTTGAAGGTGTGGAAGAATTCTTCCTGCGAGCGTTCTTTGCCGCCGAGAAATTGAATGTCGTCGATCAACAGAAGATCGGCCTGGCGATAGCGCTTCCGGAATTTGACGAGCGTGCTGTGCTGGATCGCGTCGATGAACTCATTGATGAAGAGCTCGCTCGAGAGGTACATCACCTTGGCGTTTTTCTTCTTCGACCAGACATATTGGCCGATCGCCTGCATGAGGTGCGTCTTGCCAAGGCCGACGCCGCCGTAGATGAAGAGCGGGTTGTAAGTGCGCGCGGGGGCTTGGGCGACGGCGAGGCTCGCGGCGTGTGCGATCTCGTTGTTCGGGCCTACGACGAATGACTCGAAAGTGTTTCGCGGATTGAGGCCGAGCGCGCTGCCGCTGTTCTTCGCGTCACGCGCGGTTTCAGGCTCGGGTTCGATCACCTCGATGGCTTTCGATTCCTTCTCCGAAACAGCTGCGGCGGCAGCCGACGGCATCGCGAATTTCACCGTCCGCGGCGCGCCGAAAGCAGTCACGATCGCCGATTGTAAAGCCGGCATGTGATTACTCTCGATCCAGAACTGGTAGATGTTGTTCGGGACGAGAAAAGTGAACGAATCGTCGGTCGCGTTGATGAGCTTAACGGCCGAGAACCAGCGCTTGTAAGTATCGGGACTTACCTGTGGTTTCAGGGTCGTCGACAGCTTCTGCCAAAGTTGGGCGCACTTCTCGTCCATACGGAGTTGTTAACAGCGTTAAGCAACTCGCGATGCGAGGTGCGGGGCCGAGAAACGCGACAGAAGCGAAAGCGATGCACGGGCGCCAGCGAGACGATCACGCTGCTGTGTGCGAGCGAAAAGCGTCGCAAAAACCTCGAAATACGAGGGAAAAACCGAGCGGGCGCGATTTGCGGCGGCGCAGTGCGCAGTGACAGCAACGAGGTCGGATGCGATTGTTTTTCCTTGGGCGGGTGTTCTGGTCATTCTAGGTTCTTCAATCGCTGCCAAGCTATCCACATCTTATTCACACCCACTCTTTTCCCTCCCTGCCAGCGGCTTGAGATTAGAAATGGCTAGAAGCTCGGACAAGCTAATTTCGGAAGTTTATTTTCTTTCCACGCCCAAAAAATTCTTGACGCTAAAATTGAACCGACAGGTCAGCTGAACGTCTAAATTCCGCGCTCGCGGACGCAGTTGACGATGCTTTTTCGGCACGGAACTTCGGCCTCGCGCAGAGCGGCGAACGGCTCCTTTGAGAATGAAAAATTCATCACAAATTCGCCGCGTTGAAACGCCTTCGGACGCACGGCTTCGCCCTCGTGGCGGGCGCCGAATTGCGTCCGAGATTACTGCGCCTAACGAGTGATGCGGGTCGTTTTTGTCATCATGTTCCTGGCGCTTTTGATCGGCGCGGGTTCAGCCGTCGCGGAGGACATTCCGCCGCCGTTCGGTTTCCGCTGGAACGATCCCTCGGCGAAGGTTGAGCAGGTGCTGGTCGCCGCGAAGGCGAAGATCGTGACGCGCGAGCAGAAGGAAAAGCGCGAGGTCTGGACGGTGGAAGGATTGGTTCAGCCGGGACTGAAGCGGACGCTCTTCAAGTTCAAGGAAGGATTCCTGATCGAAGTCGAGCTCCACTACGAGTACGACAAGTGGACGATCGAAAACTACAACGCGCGGATGGGAGAGATCCGGCGCTACTTCGACGGGAAATTCGGCACCGGAAAACTGGTGTCACGCACGCGCGACACAGACTCCGATGTGATCCAGACGCTGGTCGGGTATCAGTGGATCGTCGGCGGGACGATGCTGGAGCTGTTCTACTTCTCCGCGCAACGGGAGGCGCTGGTGTTTCGCACGATCACCGTCACGTACAAGGCGATTTAGGATTCGCTGTGCGCGGTTGAGCAGCGTCGGTCCGGTCGCTGTAGGGGGAAGCTGTTAGCTTCCCGTGTCCCGAGAAACTGGGGAAGCTGGCAGCTTCCCCTACAGAGCGAACAGCGGCGGAAGCAAAGAGTGCTACCTGCCCTGCGTCTCCTTCTGGAGGCGCTTCAAACGGCCGGAAAGACTCGCCTTCGCGGCGGCGCTCATTCGGTCGGTGAACAGGATGCCGTTGAGATGATCGACCTCGTGTTGCAGCGCGCGCGCCAGCAGACCTGACGCTTCGATTTCGACTTTCTCGCCGTCCAGCGTTTCGGCTCTGGCGATCACCGAGAGTGACCGGTCGATGTCCGCGTTGATCTCGGGGAAGCTCAGGCAGCCTTCGACGCCGGTGACGATCTCGTCGCCGAGCGTCAATTCAGGGTTGATCAACACCAGCGGCATCGCCGACGACGGATCGATATCTTCGCCGTTCCACTTCATCGTGCTTGGCCGATCCTCGACCGCGGAGACATCGAGCACCGTCAGTTGCAATGCCTCGCCGACCTGCTGCGCGGCTAACCCGACGCCGTTCGCGTCGTGCATCGTCTCGAGCATGTCGGAAGCGAGCGCGCGGATTTCGTCGTCCACTTTGGCGATCCGCCTGCCTTTCGCGCGCAGCACGGGATCGCCATATCTCACGATGGGCCGCCTCATTTATCGCCCTGGGTAAAGGCCGGCAGGTTCTTCACGCCCGCAAGTTTCAACGCATCCATCACTTTGATGATCATGCCGAAAGAAGCCTTCTTATCAGCCTGCAGCGCGAGACTCGTCTTACGCTGGCCGGGCAAATTTTGGATCGCGCTCTGGAGGTCTTCCACGGCGAGCGGCTGGCCGTCGAGTCGCAGCTCATCGTTCTCGTCGACGCTAACGATCGCATGTTCCTGCTCGGCGGGCGCGGCGGTCGCGGTTTGCGATTCCGGCAGGTTGATCTGCACCTCCGGTTGATCCTTTTTGAAGGTCGTGGAGACCACGAAAAAGATGAGCAGGATCGTCAGGATATCGACGAGCGAGACGATGATGATGGAGGGCGCCCGGCGTCGGCGGACTGCGATCTTCATGAGAAAAGGCGCCGCTACGCGATGGGCGCGCGCGCTTGCTGCGCCGGGGCCGGCCGCGCGGCTGGGGCGGCATCATCGCGCGTGACGCGGCCGTAGTAACATTTGCTGATCAGCTCGACGACCAACGTTTCGATTTCCACGGACATCACTTCCACCTTTTTCGAGAAATAGCTGAAGCCGATCAACGTCGGCACCGCGATCGACAACCCAAAGACGGTCGCATTGAGCGCTTCGGAGATACCGAGCGCGATCGCTTGTGTGTTTGACGCGCCCGAGCTCAAACCGAGCGCCGAGAACACGCGCACGAGCCCCGAGACGGCGCCAATCAGCCCGAGCAACGGTGCGATGCCGGTGATGATCTCGAGGACGATCAAACCCTTCTCGAGATTCACCACTTCGTGGCGCGCCTTTGTTTCCACCATCTCGACCGTTTCATTACGCGGCGCGCGCAGGTGGTGCAGCGCAGCGCGGACGATCCGGCCGAGCGCCGATTGATCGTGATGCACGATCCGCGCGAGGCGTTCCGCACTTCCTCCCGGCACGAGGCGCTCGATTTCGCTCTCGATGTTCAGCGGCAAGACGTTCTTCCGCCGTAACGCCATTCCGCGCATGATCATCACCGTTACCGCCACGATCGAGCACGCCAATAGCGGCCACATGAAGAGCCCGCCCGTGGAGAAGAACGTCCAGACGGAGTTCACCAGGCCAGGCGTTTGCGCCAGCAGCAGCGGAGCCATCATTGGTTCGCGTACATTGTGAAGGAGATGGTCACCTCGAGTCGGCCATTCGGAAGCGTAGGCACGACGTCAGGCGGGATCGGGGGAATTTGCGCGTCCTGAAATGATTGCAAGCAGATGTTCGCGAACGACTCATTCGCGTCGTTCGACACCAGGCGCAAACGCTGCATTTTCCCGTCAGCGTCGATCTCGGCTTCCACGACGGCGGTGCCGACGCTCACCAGGTCCATCTTCTGCTTCGTGAAGAAGTACCACCGCGAGCCGATCGCGTCGTAGACCTGCTTCTGGTACTTGCCAAATGGCGTGCCGACGGCATTGACGGCTGACGCCCCACGATCGGTGATCCGGCCCGTCATCCGCGTCTGCTGTTTCTCGCGCTGGTAGGCTGTTGAAGGAAGTTCGGGCAGCGGACGACTGGTGATGGGCGGTGGGGTCGCGCCGACTTCAGGTGGCGGCGACGCGGCATCTTCTGGATCCCGCAACGCCGGCGGCGGCGTCGAGGTTAACATCGCGAACTTGTTCGGGTCGGCCGTCGCCAGGGGTTCGGGCAGCGGTGTTGGCTTCGGCGCTTCCGACGGCCGCGGCTTTGGTGTTTCAACGGGCGGCGGCGTGGCAGCGATCGGTGCGGGCGGCGGTTGCGGAGGAGCGCCTTGCATCGCGATCGACGCCTGCTGCGTCTCAAGGTCAAGGGCCGGGCGATCCTTGCCGAGCTGCGTCGGGACCGGCGCATCGCCGCCGGCGGGTAAATTACTCGCGGCCCTCGAGTTGGCGTGCGACTCGAACGTCTTCTCCTTTGGTTCGTCCGGCGTCTCCTTTGTCGGGTCCGTCTCGATGTAAGCCGGGTTCGTTTTCACCCTCGGCGGCGGTGTGGCCGAGAGACCCATCATCGTCAGCTCAACCGGTTTGTCGTTGTCCAGCGGCAATGGCGGCGAGGCGCGATTGAACGCCGCGAGCGACAGCGCGACGAGCATGTGCACGAACAGCGAGGCGATGATCGCCAGCCAAAGCCGTTTCCGCTCTGATCTAGAATGCATGTCGGGTCAGGACGTTCTCGAGCAAGGTAAGACGAAGCAGTGTGCGTTCCGCGCCGGCCACGGGCTTGGGCTCGGTCGAACTCGCGCCCCGGCTGCCGAATTGCGCGGCAGAACGGTATCGTAGGCCGCCTTCGCTGACAAACGGCGCTACGTCGGGCCGCGACGGGTCGCAACTCTCCGCCGCGCCGTCGTTTTCCGGGCGTGATGAAAGAGATATTGCTGCGCATAGCCGCCGTGCTCGCCGAAGTAGCTGTCGCAGAAATCGCGCAGCCGCGCCGCGGTGACTTTGCGCGCGCGCGGGAAGTATTTCTCCTTCAGGACGCGCTCGATCCAGACATCAATCGGGAAGGCACGAAGGCGCTCGTAGCCGAAGAGCATGACGCAGTTCGCGACCTTCGCGCCGACTCCAGGCAAAGAGCAGAGCTGCTCCCGCAGTTCAGCGTCTGGTAGATTGCGCCAGGATTCGAGGTCGGCATCGCCCGATGCAGCGCGCTGGGCGGTCAGCAACAGATTCTTCGCGCGGTAGCCGAGCGCGCACGCGCGCAGCTCGTCCTCGGACGCCGGCGCGAGGCGAGCTGACGACGGGAACGTCGACAATGTTCTCCCGCGGATCATACGCGGTTCCCCAAAGCGCTCTCGCAGCGCGCGCGACATTTGGCGGATGTGCGTCACCTGCTTCATGGATGACGTGATGAAACTTGCCAGGCATTCCCAAATCGGCTGGCGAATGATCCTCAGGCCGCGGCAATAATCGCGCGCCGCGCACATTGCGGCGTCGTCCGGAAACGCGGCGCAGATTTCGCCGAGCGGATGATCGAGCGCGAAGTACCGCCTCGCTTCCCGCGCGCTGACGCCGGTGACGGAAAGCTGTTGCCCGCGCTGCTCCACGTAGACGGCGCGTTCGTCAATCGTGCCGACGTAGCCATCGCCCTCCGGCTCCCAATGAAACACCTGCCCGGAGTCCAGAGTCTTCGCGAGATCGAAGTCGGGCGCGGCAATCTCCACGGTCCTCATGCGTTGACAGAGTAACACGCCTGGATGCGACTCGGGCCGGCCGAAAACATCAAGATTTCCGCCTCTTCTCCGTGACAAACATTCAGCAGCAGAGACTCTGCTGCTGCTGAATCTCACGAGCACCGCGATCCACTGGATGCAAGAAAACGTCTTCAATCTCCGGCTGTTGATCGATGCGATCGTTCTGCTGATCTACTTCTTCGGGATCGTCGCTCTCGGGCTGTGGGCGGGACGGCGGAACGCCAACCTGCGCGACTTCTCGCTCGGCGGCCGCTCGATTCCATGGTGGGCCGTGCTGGCGTCCATCGTCGCGGCCGAAACGAGCGCGGCGACGTTTCTCGGCACACCGGCGGAGGGTTACAAGACGCGCGGCTACTTCTACGGGCAACTCGTCATCGGCACGATCCTCGCGCGCTTCGTGATCGCGGCCACGTTCATCAAGCCGTACTACGATTACCGCGTCCAGAGCATCTACGAATTCCTCACCGTTCGCTTCGGGACGAAGACGAAGAACATGGCGAGCGGGATCTTCCTCTTCACGCGCGTGCTGGGCATCGGCGTGCGCCTTTATCTCGGTGGCGCGATCATGGTGGTGATCTGGCGTTATCTTTTCCCGACGCTGCCGGTGAACCTGAACACGTATGTGTGGGGCATCGTTTTCGTCACTGTGCTGACGACCTTCTACACCGCGGTCGGCGGGATCAAAGCGGTCGTCTGGACGGATTTGATCCAGGCCGTGCTGATGATCACGTCGGTGCTCTTCGCGATCTTCCTGCTCATCCGTGCGATCCCTGGCGGCCTGGCGACGGTGCAGCAGAATCTCGGGGGCGTGGAGAACATTCAGTTCTTCCAGACGGGATGGAATGCGGAGCTGCCATTCGGTCCCGCGCTGAAGGCGATGTTCGAGGAGCCGTATACCCTCTTCGCCGCTTTCGTCGGCTCGACGCTGCTGACAATGGCGACGCACGGGACCGATCAGGACATGGTGCAGCGGATGTTGACCGCGCCGAACTACCGCAAGTCGCAGCTCTCGCTCGTCCTCAGCGGCATCATGGATCTGCCGATCGTGATCGCGTTCCTGAGCGTTGGGATTCTGCTCTCGGTTTACTACTCCGTCGTTCCGGGGTTAAGCCTGCCGGCAGCCGACAACGAAATCTTCGGCCACTACATCGTGCATGAGATGCCGGTCGTGTTTCGCGGGTTGATCATCGCGGGTGTCTTCGCGACGATGATGGGCTCGACGTCGGCCGCGCTGAACGCGCTCGCGACGAGCTTCACGAAGGATTTCTACCTTCCGTACGTCCGCCCGGCGGCAAGTGATCGGCAGGCGATTCGCGCGGCGCGTATCGCGACGGCGGTGTTCGGATTCCTGATGATTGTGGTCGCGACGCTCGCGGCCAACGCGGTCCTGAAAGACGCGAAGCTGACGATCATCCCGATCGCCATCGGTATTCTCGGCTACACCTACGGCGCGTTGCTCGGCGTCTTCCTGCTTGGCATGCTCACGCGCACGCGCGGCGCCGATGGATCAAACGTGATCGCGATGATCGCCGGAATCACGTCCGTGCTGATCCTGTGCAAGGTGTCGATCCCGGCGTTCGATATCTTCGCGCTTTTCACCGGCAAGATCGTCGCCGTGCAGTGGGTCTTCGGTTACTTCATGCCGGATTGGTGGCCGAAGATATCGTGGCCGTGGTTCGTTTTTGTCGGCTGCATTGTGACGCTGGCGATCAGCGTCCTTTTCCCAACGCCGAAGAGCCAGATCGTCGCCGCCGAGGAACACGTGCGCCAAGTTCCTGAGCCGGCGCGCGCCGATCATTAGCCGATCGGGCTTTTCGCTTTCCCGATTGCTGGCGCTCCCGTTTACTGACGCCGGCCGCAATGGAAGTTCACACGCATTTCACGCTGCTCGATTGGGGCGTGCTCATCGGCTACCTGCTACTCACCACGTGGGTAGGTCATCGGCTGCGTGGCCAGCAGTCGAACATCAAAGACTTCTTCCTCGCGGGTCGTTCGCTTCCGTGGCCGGCGGTGTGCGGATCGATCATCGCGACGGAAATCAGCGCGGTCACATTTATCGGCGTGCCTGGCGCAGTCTTCGCGCTGACCGGCAACTTCACTTACCTCCAATGGGCGATCGGCTCAATCCTCGCGCGCGTGGTGGTGGGGGTTTACTTCGTGCGCGTTTTTTACGAACGCGATATCTACAGCCCGTACGATTACATGGCGCATCGGCTTGGGCCGGGCGTGAAGGGTCTAACGACTGCGCTCTTCATGATCGGCTCGATCCTTGGACAAAGCGTGCGCGTGCTCGTGCCGGCGATGGTGCTGCGCACGGTCACCCCGTTGAGCATGACGGAAAGCATCATCGTCATCGCGATCTTCGCCGTCGTTTGGACGCTCATGGGGGGCATGACGACCGTGATCTGGACCGATGTGATGCAGTTCTTCCTCTTCATCGGCTCCGGATTCCTGGCGCTGATCTGGATGGTTTCGATGCTGCCGGAGGGCTGGAGTCAATTCCTCACGCAAGCCGGCGCGGCCGGCAAATTTGAGATCTTCCGCTGGGTGCCACCGGCGGGTTCCGAAGCGTCATTCCTCTCGTGGATGAAAGACGCAGAATTCACGATGTGGACCGCACTGCTCGCGATGCCGTTCCAAAACCTGGCGGCATTCGGCACCGACCAGCTGAACGCGCAGCGGATGTTCTGCTGCAGGTCGGCACGCGATGCGACGAAGGCAGTCATCTTCAGCGGCGTCGGCCAGATCGTCACAATCCTGATGCTGATGGTCGGCGCGGCGCTGTTCGTGTTTTACCAGCAATTCCCGCCGAATCCGGTCGAGGCGGCGCTGTTTGCGCAGAAAACGGATTACGTCTTCCCGGTTTGGATCACGACCGTCCTGCCGCCTGGCATTACGGGGCTGGTCCTCGCAGGCGCGTTCGCGGCGGCAATCTCGAGTCTCGATTCCGCTCTCGGCGCGCTCTCGCAGACGTCGATTTCGCTCATCTATGGCACGCAAACCGAGGCACCGGAGAACACCGGCGCGATGGTGCGTCGGTCGCGCATCGCGGTGATCGTCTGGAGCGGAATCCTCGGGTTGATGACGGTCGCCCTCTACTACGTGCAGGAGCAGGCGAAGATCAATCTGCTCAGCCTCGCCTTCGGGATGGTCTCCTACACCTACGGCACGATGCTCGGCATTTTCATCCTCGCGCTGTTCGGGATTCGCGCACGGCTCTGGTCACTCTGGGTTGCGTTGGTTATCTGCGTCGCAGTCACCACCTGGGTGCGGCCGGATATTTACGTTTTGCTCCAAGTCAGCGCCGAAACGATCGCGCGCATCAAACCAACCATGACTTATCCATGGCTGTTTCCGATCAACTTCCTGATCACCTTCGCGCTCGGTTGGCTCTTCCGTCGTCGCGCTACTCCGTCTACGATCGGATCACCGCACGCGGCGTAAACGGCTCGACCGCTCGCACGCGTCAAAAACGGCGACACAGCGCGGTTGCTACAGCTTCGCCCATCCGGCTACGCCAGGGTTCCGGCATTAACCTTTTCTCTCCACGATCGTCGCGACTGTCGCGGTGAATGCTTCGCGCGCGCGGAAGAAATCGTCGAACCCTGTGACCGCGATTTCGAGCAAGCGCTGGCCGAGATTCCGCTGGCCGCGCCACGCGGCGAGGAGACGGCCCTGCGCATTCCATTGGTCAGGCGCCGCAGCTCGCGACGGAGCTGCTGTTTTGTCCTCCTGGATGCAGACGAAGACGAAGAGCGGTCGATCGCGCTGCTCGAATTCGTAGACCCGGAAGCGCAGCGGCAGAACTTCTGTCTCCACTACGATCGGCGGGCGTTCCTGCACGAAGGTGCGCCCAATCGCCGGCAAACAAATCTCGGGCGAATGGCTGCGCACGAGCTGGAGCGCCGTTCGTTGCGGCTCCCACCGGGCGAAGAAGCTCCACCAGCGAATCGCTCGCGGATCTTCCCAGGCGCCGCTGCTCGCTTCGTCGTAGCGGAGGATTGACCGCGTCGTTTCCTCGATCGGCATCGGCCGGAACGTCACGTTCTCGACTGGCCAGCGCGCCTGCCACGCAGGCACCGTGGTGAGGTCGCGTTCGTGACTCCGATACCAGAGCTCCGTCGCGACGAAAACGCCGACGAGCCAAATGACGGCGACGGCGTGAGGCATCCATGAGCATCGACGGCCGAGCGGCGACGTCTCGTGAGGCGCGCTGCCGATTGCCGCCGCCGCTGGCGGTTCCTTCGGCCGCATCAACCACGCGAACACCATCAATCCCGCCATCCCGACGATCAGCACCGCGATGCCGATCGGGTCGTGCCAGCTCTTGAGCGCCTCCGTCCCCTGCCGCGCCGCGATGATCACGAGCGTGGTGGCGCGCAGCACATTGCAGACAAACACCCACGCGCATCCGGCCAGCAGCAGTCCGACACGCCGCGCGGCTCCCAGTTGAAACAACTCACCGAGCACGAGCGCGACCATGATCGATGCCTGCAGCGTTTTCACGCCACTGCACGCTTCGTCGACGCCGACGAAGCCGTTATGGAGCTCGATGATGTTGCCGATCTGGTACGCGCCGACGCCAATCCAGCCGGCGATTTCCACCCCGGCGAACGCGACCGCGCGCGTCAATCCCTGGATCACGAGATTTTCAAACTGCACCGGCCACGGCACCGCGACGAGCGGGATGCAGACAGGAAACGCAAAGTACCGCGCCGCGCGGCTGCCGCCGTTCTGCAGCAGCATGAGGAACGAATAGCCAACAACGATGACTGCGAGGATCCAGCTGAGGAGACGCCAGTCGGGATTCGCTTCCTCGATCAGGCGAATCGGCAGCAGCAGAACGAGCAATGCCCAGCCGGCGACGGTGATCCAGCCGGAGGAGAGCGGTCGCGCCTCGGGCCGTGTGGGCCAGCGCAGGCAAAACATGAGCGCGGCAGCGAATGGCACCGCCCAGCCGTAGTTATACTGCGCGTTCAGCGTCCATTCGAGATGGAGGTGGAAGAACAGCCACAGCCAGAGCAGACCCGCTACGGCGAAACCGGCGAAGCGGTGGACCCGTTCTCGCATCGGAAAGACCGATACGCGATCGCCCGGAAAGACCAAGCCGGAAAGCCTCGCGACGAAGTTGCTTCGATCGCACCGATTCGTCGGCAAACGAGGTTCTTACTGAATTAACTTACACGCGCTGAACCGCGTTCCGCTCTACATTCCAGTAATTCCTGCCTGATCTGGCATTCACGGCACGGCCGTTGCTTTAGGACTACGTGCTTTATGTGGCGATTCCTACGTATAATCCCCGCGATCGCCGCCCTGCTTTTCACGGCAGGGGCAGCGCAGGGACTCGTTCTGGATTGGAACGTCGTTACCTGGAATCCGCAATCGATCGCGCCAAACGTGCTGCAGAACCACTATGACGTGGACGGCACGCCGGGCACCGATCTGACGGTGCGCATCGCATATTCTACGCAAAATGCCGGCTCGCCGTATCGCGCGGGGCTTCCGGCGATCGACGCGAGCCTCGAAGGCGGCCGCGGCACCGGTGCGCGCGCCCTGCACCTGGGCGTCGATTTCGCCGCGCAATCGCATTTCCTCACCATCACGGTCGACTTCGCGAACCCGGGCGGCGTCGAAGGCGTTTCGTTCTCGCTCTTCGACATCGATCGCGCCGACGGCAGCGCGCTCTACATCGACCAGATCCGCAGCATCTCTGCCACGGCGCTCGATGGTTCGATCATCGCGCCGACCTTCTCCGGCCTCGGTTCCATGGTCAGCGCGAGCGGATCCGTCCTCACCGGCACGGGACCGGCGAACGATACCGGCCTCGGATCAGATGCAGGCAATGCGACCATCAGCTTCAACGGGCCGATTCGCAGCTTCACGTTTGTGTGGGGCGTGCCAAACAGCAACGCGAACAACCCCATCCCAATGGACATCAGCATGGGGAATATCAACTTCACGCCCGTCCCGGAGATCAATCCGGCGATCGCAGGCGCCGTCGTTTGCATTGTCGGTACCTTCTTCGCCCTCCGTTCGCGACGACGAGCACGTTCCGCCTAGGCGTTCAGCCGCGGCGTCTCGTCTTCAGGTCTCTACAGATGCATCCATCGATCTTTCGCACCCTCGCCACCATCGCGGCGACGCTCTGCTTCTGCTCGAGCGCACAGGCCATTGTCCTGAACTGGAACAACGCCAGCTGGACGCCGGGGATTTTGAGCAACTCCTTCGAGCTCGATGGCAGCCGTGCTGGTACTGATCTCGCGATCGCCGTCGGGGGAACGACCACTCGCCTCGCGGCCGGGCTCGTCGCTCCAAACCCGGCGACGCCGGCGATCACGCGCGCGTTCGACGGTGGATTGACGCCCGGCCGAAACAGCCTCGAGCTCGCCGTCGACTTCGGGAATCACAGCCAGGCTCTCACCGTCACGTTTACCTTTTCGGCCGCCTACACCGCCGGCGTCAGCAATGTCTCCTTCAGCTTTCTCGACATCGACAAGCAGGCGACCGCGAATTCGAACTTCGAGGACCAGGTGCGTTCGATCTACGCGACGTTAATGAATGGAACGCAGATCGCCGCCACCATCACAAACGTCGGCTCGTCGGTGACTCTGGCCGGCGCTGGCCTGGGCCAGACACTCACCGGGAACGCCAACGCAGTCGACCTCGGCACCGGCTCCGACGTGGGCAATGCGACGATCAGTTTCCTGAGCGATAACATCCGCTCGATCAGTTTCGTCTACGGCAGCGGGAGCGGCGCCGCCGCCGATCCGACTTATCAACACATCGGCATCGGCGACATCGACTACACGCCCGTCCCTGAGATTAATCCGGCCTGGACTGCGCTCGCTTCCTGCTTTGCTGCAGGGGTGTTGGTCCTTCGTCACCGTGCAAACTTCCGAAAGTAGCGGCTGTAACGGGAATGTCCGCGCGCTCGAGCAGCGGGACTTCCTGATTCGTTCGGGACGTCGCATCGCTGCGCTCCTCCTTCTGTGCGCGCTCGCCTACGGCGGCTATCGCGGCTACGGCCACTGGCGTACGCAACATCTCGAAAAGCAGGTGCAGCGATTCGTGGCCGCCGGAGAGTACCAGAGCGCCGTCCTCGTCGCTCGCCGCCTGCTCGACATGAGCCAGGATAATCTCGTCGCCTCACGTGCGATGGCGGAAATGGCGGAGCGGAGCGGCCGCGTCGAAGCCGTGACCTGGCGGAAGCGCATCACGCACATCGAGCCAAACGTCGCGAATCAGCTCGCGCTCGCGAAGAGCGCGCTCGCCTTTGCGCAACCAGACCTCGCCGCGCACGTCCTCCGCAGCATCGCCGAGCCGGGCCGACATTCGGCAGAATACCACCAGCTCGCGGCTGGCCTCGCGCTCACCCGTCACGATCGTGCCGAAGCGGAGGCGCAGTTCACCGCCGCGCTCGCCCTCGATCCGAACAACAAGCACCTCGCGCTCAACATTGCCTCAATTCAGCTAACTTCCTCCGATGTCGCGACCGCAGACCGAGCGCGAGAGAAGCTCACCGAGCTCACCCAGGAAGCGCCGGTGCGTCTCGCCGCTTTACGCGCGCTGGCCGCTGATGCCCTCGCGCGCGACGATCGCCCGACGGCGGCCAAATTTACGACGCTGCTACACGCTGAGGAAAGCGCCGAGTTCTCTGATGCGCTGCTTCACTTCCGCGCGCTTGAAGGCACGGAGCTGGCCGCGCAAGCGCTCGAAGATCTGAAAACAACTGCGGCCGCGAAACCGAAGGCGGCGGCGGAATTAATCACGTGGCTAAACCGGCGCGGCATGGCGGTTGTCGGCCTCCATTGGAGCTCGCGCCTGCCGAAGGAGGTCGTCGACGCGCAGCCGGTGCCGCTCGCCGTCGCCGAGGCTTACAGCTTCATGCAGGACTGGACGGGTTTGCAGACATTCGTGGAAGGGAAAAACTGGGGCGATTTCGAGGCGATGCGACTCGCGGTGGAAAGCCACGCCATGCACCGCCTCAGCCCGGCCGAACGTCCGTCGATGCAGACGCAAACCGTCTGGCGCGCGGCCTTGAAAGCGGCGCAAAGCAAGCCCGCGCAATTGATCGCCATCGCGCAACTGGCGGAAGGCTGGGGTTATCGCGCCGACGCCGAGGAAGCGTGGTGGATGATCGCGAACAGCAATGACAACGCAAAGACCGCCCTCAGCGCGCTGCAGCGTATCTACAAGGCGCAGCTGGACACCCGCGGATTGCTCCGCGTCGCAAAACGCGCCCTGGAGTTGACCCCGCTCGACGTCGTCGCGGCAAATAACTGCGCGAGCCTTGGATTACTCCTCAACAGCGACAGCACCGCACGCCGCCTCGCCGCGAAGTTGCATGCGGAGCATCCGACGAACCGCGCGTTTGCGGCGACATACGCCTACGCGTTGCATACCGAAGGCAAAGCGGCGGAAGCGTTGAAACTCATGGAGACGCTGAAGGAAGCAGAGCTGCGCCACCCGACGGTCGCGACGTATTACGTCGTGATGCTGGTCGATAGCGGCAGATTGGCATTGGCGCGCTCTTTCCTCCCCGATGCGCAACGCGCGACGCTGCTTCCAGAAGAGGAACAGCTCCTGAAAGTGGCCACGCGCAAGCTTGTCGCTGCGCAGACCAGCACCCTCTCGGGCGGCGTTGCCGCGAAATAGCGGACGCATTTCTCGCGTCCGGGTTCCACAGGAAAACAACCGCGCGTTAGCCGCGATCTGAGCTGCTCCGGCACAGGACTAGCTTAAACAACGCGCGGGTGCCGGTGACCTGAAAACGCATGCGATTAGCTACGAAAGTTCACGTCGACGGCGAGCGCATCAGCCCGCCTGAAGCCGGTAAACGAATCACGACTCAATCTCCCCTCATCCTCCATGAAAACGATCATCGCCCAACAGAGAATGGCACGGCTGAAAGCACGGAACATTTTGCGCTTGCTGCCCGGGCTACGAATGATGCGATTCGGGATTGGGATGTAAGAAGCGGCGCGCTCACGTGGCCGCAGGGTCTCGACTCGCTCCTCGGCTACGAGCCAGGCGTGACGCCGCGCGAGATCGGTTTTTGGCAGAAGCACATTCACGAGGACGATCGCGCCCGCACGGCCGTCAGCATTCGCGACGCGCTCGCGGAAGGCGACCGCTGGTCGGGTGAATATCGGTTCCGCCGCGCCGACGGATCCTACGCGCAGCTCCTCGAGCGCGCCGTTATCACGCGCGATGAAAAAGGCCAGGCGCTCCGGTTTGTCGGCTCGCTCATGGACATCACCGAGCGGAAGCAACTCCAGGATCAGGTGCTGCGTTCGCAAAAGATGGAAGCTTTCGGCAAGCTCGCAGGCGGCGTTGCGCATGACTTCAACAATTTCCTGACCACCATCCTTGGCTACAGTGATCTCGTGCTCGAAGAGACGGGGATGAAAGGCGCGAAAGCGCAGCACGTCTCCGAGATTCGGACGGCGGCGAAACGCGCCAGTGCGCTGACGACACAGCTTCTCGCTTTCAGCCGGAAGCAACCGCTCGAGAGCCGCGTCGTCGAAGTGAACACACTCATCGGCAACATGGAGCGGACGCTGCTGCGTTTGCTCGGCGAGAACATCGCGGTGGAGTGTCATCTGCATCGCGCGGCCGAGCCGGCGCACATCAAAGTCGACCCGGGTCAGTTAACCCAGATCATCGTGAACCTGGCGGTGAACGCGCGCGACGCGATGCCGAACGGCGGTCGCCTCACGGTCGGCACCAGCACGCTTCGCATCAATGGCCATGGCCAGCCGGCCGGTTGCGCGGAGAAATTGCCCGAAGGCGAATACGCGCTGATCAGCATCACTGATAACGGCGTGGGCATGACGGACGAGGTCAAATCGCATCTGTTCGAGCCGTTTTTTACAACGAAGGATCAAGGGCTCGGCAGCGGTCTCGGGCTCGCGACCAGCTACGGAATTGTGCGGCAAAGCGGCGGCCACATCTGCGTCGAGAGCGAAGTGGACAAAGGGACGATGGTGACGATTTATCTGCCGAAAGTTCCAGCGCCGCCGGTGCCGAATTACCGCAGGCCCGCCAGCAAAAATGCGCCGACCGGGACCGAGACGATCCTCGTGCTCGAGGACGACGTGAGCGTGCGGCATATCTCGATCCGAGTCCTGCGTTCGCTCGGCTACGATGTGCTCGAAGCCGCGAACGGCGAGGACGCGCAGCGCCTGATCATGTTCGACGCTGACAAGAAGATCGACCTGCTCCTGACCGACATGGTCATGCCGCAAATGAGCGGGATCGATTTCGCAAACTGGCTGCACGTGACGAGCCCGGAGACCAAAGTGGTATTCATCTCCGGCTACCTCGACGAGTCGCTCTCGCACGTCGCGCAGGATAGGAACGACACATTTTTCCTGCCGAAGCCATTCGATCACGAACAGCTCGCGGCGAAAGTGCGCGCGGCGCTCGACGCACCGGCCACAGCAAACACGTAACGGCGCGACGCAGCGGTCTCACTTCCGCCGCTGTCGGCAGTCTTTACCTCCACCGCCTTTTGTCATTCCGACCGAAGCGGAGGAATCTCTAACCGCTTGGCTTGCACTGATCGTGGATGCTTCCCGCGCCGGCGCCGGCAAGAGATGTCTCGCGGTTGCTCGACACGACAAAGAGGCGCGGCGACGCCGCGATCAAGTCGTGAGCGGTCTCGCGTCTGCGTTCTCTCGCCTCCGATCTGACATCGTGCCGTAGGTAGCCGAGCCGGCACGCACGTCGTTCGCCGCACAGCGAAAACGTTGCCGCTGGGCGAACGGCGGTATATGCAACTCGCGTGACGACGTTCCAAGACATCGAGGCCGCACGCGGGCGAATCGAAGGTGCGGTTTACCATTCGCCCTGCCCGCTCTCGATCCCGCTGAGCGAGATCACCGGAATGGAGATCTACTGCAAGCTCGACAATCTCCAGCGCACCGGCAGCTTCAAGGAACGCGGCGCGCGCAATGCCCTCGCGCAGCTCCCGCCCGATCAACAGAAGCGCGGCGTGATCGCGGCGTCGGCGGGCAACCACGCGCAGGCCTTGGCGTATCAAGGCAAATTGCTCGGCGTTCCGGCGACGGTGGTGATGCCGAAATTTGCCCCGCTGATCAAGGTGAGTAATTGCCGGAAGCTCGGCGCAACGGTCGTGATGCACGGCGCGCACTTCGGCGAAGCCAAGGCGCACGCGCACGAGATCGCGAAGGAAAAAGGGTTGGCGTACATCGATGGTTACGACGATCCGGCGATCATCGCGGGCCAGGGCACGATGGGCATCGAGATCGTGGAACAAGTGCCCGATCTTGACGCCGTGATCGTGCCGGTGGGCGGCGGCGGTTTGCTGGCTGGGGTGGCGCTCGCGGTGAAAACTTTAAAGCCGAACGCGCAGATCGTCGCGGTTGAGGCCGATCACGTCGCGAGTTTCTCGGCCGCGCTCCGAGCCGGCGCGCCGATCCGCATCGACACTCAGGCGACACTTGCCGACGGCCTCGCCATTCCGCAGGTCGGCACGAACGCATTCAACATCGCGAAGGATCTCGTCGATCGCTGCGTCGTCGTGAGCGAAGAACAGATCGCGGTATCGATTTTGCGCATCGTCGAGGTCGAGAAGACCGTCGTTGAAGGTTCGGCCGCAACTCCCCTCGCCGCCTGCCTCTCAGGTCAACTGCCCGAGCTCGCAGGCAAAAAGGTGGTGCTGCTGCTCTGCGGCGGAAATATCGATCCGAATGTACTCAGCCGTGTCGTGGAGCGCGGTCTTGTTTCTGATGGACGACTCGCGCGCTTCACCGCCGTGATCAGCGATCGGCCGGGTGGTCTGGCCGACCTGACGAGCCAGATCGCCGCCTGCGGCGCGAGCATCAAACAAGTGGTGCACGACCGCGCCTTCGCCGGATCGGACGTCTCCGCAGTGCATGTTTTGTGCACGGTAGAGACGCGCGATCACCAGCATCTCGCCGAGCTCCGCGAACGCCTCCAGGAGCACGGCGTGCCGACATTCGATCCGAAGTGATTTCGGCGCCCGACTCTCGTCGGAGCGGTGGCTGCTGCGAGTGTTTTCAGTGCCGAGATCGCGCGGCGTTTCCGCGAACGTCGGGAGCGTCCCCGCGTTGGGTGCGTGTGGTCATGTCGCCCCCCCTTTTGTCATGTCGAGCGCAGTCGAGACATCTCTAAAAGATCGCCCCTTCCAGCGCGTCGCTGCCGGACGCCTAGCGATTCCTCCACTGCGGTCGGAATGACAAAACGACCGAGAAGGAATGACGACGACCAGCAGGATCGCAACCAAGGAATGACGCACACCAGCCGCTTTCCCGCTGCTGCTCAGCTTGCGCTATTTTCCGCTCTCCGTAGCGTCACCAGATGCATCAAGCCGACGTGAATTTGCTCGAAGAACCGGCTCAATCCCCGAACGCCGCTCAGCAATCGGAAACGCCGTTAAACGACCGGTTTGATGCCTTCCCCCGCCGTCACATCGGACCGAACCGCAGGTCGATCGCCGAGATGCTGAAGACCGTCGGCTACGAGAGCATCGATGCATTGATCGACGAAACCGTGCCGAGCAACATCCGGCTCAATCGTGCCTTGAATCTCCCGGAGGCGAAAGGCGAACGCGAGGCGCTGGAGGAGCTCCGCGCGATTTCGCTCCACAATAGGGTTGCGCGGTCGTTCATCGGCGCCGGGTATTCCGATTGCGTCACACCGCCGGTGATCCAAAGGAACATTCTCGAAAATCCAGGTTGGTACACCGCCTACACGCCCTATCAGGCGGAGATCGCGCAAGGCCGGCTCGAGGCGCTGCTGAATTTCCAGACGATGGTGACCGATCTCACCGGGCTCGACATTGCGAATGCCTCGATGCTCGACGAAGCGACGGCCGCGGCCGAAGCGATGACGCTTTGCCGCAATGTGGTCACCGGGCGCGACAACTTCTTCGTCTCCGAGCTTTGCCATCCGCAGACACTCGAGGTGGTGAAGACGCGTGCGAAGCCGCTCGGTCTGCGGGTGATCATCGGCGACCACAACACGTTCGATTTCGCGGAGCCGGTCTTCGGCGTGTTGCTGCAATATCCGACAACCGATGGTGCGATCGTCGATTACTCAAGCTTTACGCAGCGCGCGCACGATGCCGGCGCGCTCGTCGTGGTTGCGGCGGATCTCTTGAGCCTCACGCTGCTGAAGGCACCGGGGGAATTCGGCGCCGATGTCGCCGTCGGCAATACGCAGCGCTTCGGTGTGCCGCTCGGTTTCGGCGGGCCCCACGCGGCTTACATGGCAACGCGTGATGGCTTCAAACGTCATCTGCCCGGACGACTGGTGGGCGTGTCACATGACGCGGAAGGCCGGCCTGGATTCCGCCTCGCGTTACAGACGCGCGAGCAACACATCCGCCGCGACAAGGCGACCAGCAATATCTGCACTGCGCAGGTGCTCCTCGCGGTGATGGCGTCGATGTACGCGGTCTATCACGGGCCGAACGGGCTGCGTTCGATCGCGGAACGCGTGCACAACTTTGCCTCGAAGCTCGCCGGCGGGCTGCAGGGCCTCGGCTTCGAGATCGCGCACGAGGAGTTTTTCGACACGATCCGCGTGGAGCTCGGCGAAGCGACGAGTGCGGACATCATGCAACGCGCCGAGCGCGCCGGTTGTAATCTGCGCAATCTCGGGCCGCACTCGATCGGCATCGCGCTTGATGAAACGACCAGCGACGGGGACATCGAGATGCTGATGTCGATCTTCCGCGGCACGCACGTGATCGACTTTGAGGATGACGATCTCGACGGCTCGACATTCCGGATTCCGGAATCCGCGCTCCGCACTTCCGAGTTCCTGACGCACCCGGTCTTCAACAGCCACCACACCGAGACCGAGATGCTGCGCTACCTGCGGCGGCTCGAGTCGCGCGATCTCTCGCTGACGACTTCGATGATTCCGCTCGGCTCGTGCACGATGAAGTTAAACGCGACGGCGGAGATGTTTCCGGTCTCGTGGCCGGAGTTCGCGAAGCTCCATCCGTACGCGCCCGAGTCGCAGTGGACCGGCTACCGCGACATGTGCGAGCAGCTCGAGAGGTGGCTCGCAGAGATCACGGGATTCGCCGCGGTGTCGCTGCAGCCGAATGCCGGTTCGCAGGGCGAATACGCGGGTCTCCTGGCGATCCGGGAATATCACCGCTCGCAGGGGAACGGCGCACGGAAGATCTGTCTGATCCCGCAGTCTGCGCACGGGACGAATCCGGCGAGCGCGGTGATGGTTGGCTTCAAGGTGGTGCCCGTCGCGACATTGAAAGATGGCGACATCGATGTGGCGGACCTGCGCGCGAAAGCCGAGGCGCACAAAGACGATTTGGCGGCGCTGATGGTGACGTATCCGTCGACGCATGGCGTCTTCGAAACAACCATCCGCGAGATCTGCGAAATCGTGCATTCACACGGCGGCCAGGTTTACATGGACGGCGCGAACATGAACGCGCAGGTCGGGCTTTGCCGGCCGGGCGACATCGGCGCGGACGTTTGCCATCTGAATTTGCACAAGACCTTCTGCATTCCGCACGGCGGCGGCGGGCCAGGCATGGGGCCCATCGGTGTCGCTCTGCACCTGCTCGAGTTCCTGCCTTCGCATCCGAAGATCGAGAACGCGAATCTCGATCGGCAGAACGGCGTCGGCCCTGTTTCGGCGGCGCCATTCGGCAGCGCGAGCATCCTGACGATCTCGTGGATGTACATCCGGATGATGGGCGCGCAGGGGCTGACCGAAGCGACCAAAATCGCAATCCTGAACGCGAACTACATCGCGAAGCGGCTCGACGGTTACTACCCGGTTCTCTACAAGGGTCGCGGCGGGCTCGTGGCGCACGAATGCATCGTCGATCTGCGGCAGTTCAAGAGCGCTGGCGTGGAGGTCGAAGACGTGGCGAAGCGGCTGATGGATTATGGGTTCCACGCGCCGACGGTTTCGTTTCCGGTTGCCGGCACGCTCATGATTGAGCCGACGGAAAGCGAAGCGAAACGCGAGCTCGATCGTTTCTGCGACGCGATGATCTCGATCCACGGTGAGATCCAGGAGATTGTCTCCGGTCAGGTCGATCGGCAGAACAACGTGCTGAAAAACGCGCCGCATACGGCGCGGCAGGTGACCGCGGATGAGTGGCAACGTCCATACTCCCGGCAGCGCGCCGCGTATCCGGCGGCGTGGAGCCGCGACGCGAAGTTCTGGCCGGCGGTGGCGCGGATCGACAACGTCTACGGCGATCGAAACCTGGTCTGCTCCTGTCTGCCGATGGAGGCGTTCGGCGAGTAAGCGCCAGGCATGTGCGGTGCTGTAGCATTCGCACCGTACACAACGAAGGCGGCGCACCGCTGCGCCGCCTTCAGAATTGTTATTCGCCGCTTCGGTTTACTTTTCCTCGGCAGCCAGCGCCGGCGCTTTGACTCGCGATGGAACCTGGCGCAGCGCGGTGCCGGTCGTCTGCTCAACCGCCGCTTCGCCGCCTTCATGGTACTCGGCGTCGCCGTTCACGGCCCAGAGATCATACAGCTTCGTGTCGGCGAGAATGTTCTCGACGCAGAGCATCGCGGTCATCATCGCGTGATCCTGATTGTTGTACTTGTGCATGCCGTTGCGGCCGACGAGGTGCAGGTTCGGATAACGTGTCTCCAGCTCCTCGACGATGGTCGAGACGTGCTTCGCGTAATCGTCATCGTAAACCGGGTACGCCTTCTTCTGGCGAACGACGGTGCCGTCGAGCACGTCACCTTCTTTCGCGAGCCCAATCTGCAGCAGCTCTTTTTCGGCGAGCTTGATCAGATCGGCGTCCGAGGAATCCCACAGACCGTCGTGCTCAAAGCAGAAATATTCGAGACCGTAGCAAGCCTTGTCCGGATCCGGCACCATCTCAGGAGACCAGGAACGGAAGTTCTGGACGCGGCCGACCTTCACGCTGGGGTCGTGGATGTAGATCCAGTTATCGTCGAACGCGTCGCGGTTCTTCAGAATCAACATGACCGTGAGGAAGTCGCGATACTTGAGGCTGTTCGCCGCGTGCTTTGCCTTCTCCGAAACCGGCGGTTGGATTCCATTGATCAACTCGCGCATTGGAGCAGAAGAGATGACGTGCTCCGATTCGAGGACCTCTTCGTTCCCGTTCTGGTCCTTGAAGCGCAGCACCCACTTCGCGTTCGCTTCGTCATAGATCGCGCCGACAACCTTCGCGCCCATGTGGATCTTGCCGCCGAGCTTTTGCGTCTTCTCGGCGCAAGCTTCCCACATCATGCCCGGGCCTTTGCGCGGGTACTTGAAGGAATTAATCAGCGTCTTGATGACGTTGTTCGGATCCGTCGGCTGCTTCTTCTGCGGCAGAAGCGCGTTCTTGATCGCGCTGCCGAGCGACAGCCCTTTGATGCGCTGCGCGGCCCAATCGGCCGAGATCTCCTTGCACGGGATGCCCCAGACTTTCTCCGTGTAGCTTTTGAAGAACGTGTTGAAGAGACGCTTGCCGAATTGGTTCGTCACCCAATCCTCGAAATTCGTCGGGTTCGGCACCGGGAACAGGCGCGCCTTTGCGTACGAGAGGACGCAGAGGATCGACTTCACGACGCCGAGCTTCATCAACGCCTCCATCGCCTTCAGCGGGTAGGCGAAAAATTTGCCGCCGTAGAAAATCCGCGAGGATCGCGGCCGATCGAGCATGTCGTTCGGCAGGATCTCGTGCCAAAACTCGTTCACTTCCTTCGACTTCGAGAAGAAGCGATGGCCGCCGATGTCGAAATGAAAACCCTTGTAGGTCGCCGTGCGCGAGATGCCACCGACGTATACCGGATCTGCTTCGAGGACAGTGACGTCCACGTTGTTTTTCGAAAGCAGATACGCCGCGGTAAGTCCCGCCGGCCCTGCCCCTATGATTGCTACGTTCGTTTTCATTTTTGTTTAAGCTACCCATCCACCCCTTGTGAAATTCCAGATCCACCAGCCCTGAAGGCTCATTCCGGCCGCACAGAGCAGCGCGACCGTCGCCATCGCAAGTCCCCGCGCCACAGTCGGTAGCGCGCGAAACTGAGCCAAAAAGTGCATTAGCGCCAGCACGATCAACGCGTGGGCGCAGAACTGATATCGCAGCATGCTCTCCATTTGGACGGAGGCAACGCCGCTGACCGCGATGTAATATGTGAGGAAAGCGCCAAAATAGATGCCGATCCGCGTCTGCCATCCGGTGGCGCGGCGAATCGCCGGAACGAGCTCGCAGATTGCGACGATGAGGAAGCAAATCGCGCCGAACGTCATTGTCATTTGGCTCCAGAGCGTCGGGTTATCGAGAGGCGGCAGGAGCCAGCGATAGCTCTCGAGTTTGAAGATCGCGAGGTAGTCCGGACGGACTGCCCAACCGGATTCCTGCGTCTGCATGTAAAGATCCCAGCGGCCCCAGCGGACGAGGCAATAAATGAAGAAACCGATCCCGCCGAGCATGGCGGCAAAGGAAAGCGCGATCGCGGAGGTATACCGTCGCACCCAGCCGCGGAAGTCAGCGATACCGCGCCAGCCGTGGCGGACGACTGCCCAGACCACCGGGAACAGCGCCACGGGCAGGCCGACAATGCGCGTGGCCGACATCACGATGCCGTGGAGCGCCGCCACCACCTTCGCCGTGCGACCTTCCGCTGTGGTCCAATACATGAAGCCGAGCAGTGCCATCAGAAACAGCGACTCCGAATACGCCGCGATAAGAAAGAACGCCGTCGGATGCGCGGCGATCGCGGTCGCCCCGAAGAACTGCACCAGCGGCGACACCTTCCAGCGTGCGCAAAAGAGAAAAAAGTAGGTCCAGAATCCCCACGCCGCGGCCTGCGCCGTCAGCAGGAGCGCATTGTTGATGCTAAATCCGGCCCAATGATGCAGCGCGCCGGCGATTGCCGGATACGCGGGAAAGAACGCCACGTTCGATACTTCCATCATCTTCCGTGTGATCGGTGGGAGGATCGTCTGGTAGCCGCGATCGATGATGTTCGCGAACCAATAGCTGTCGTGCTGAACCAGAGTCTCATAGCGATACGACAGCGGCCCCTCCGGCGCGATCAGGACGACAGCGACGAACAACTGCGCGAGCGTCAGCATCAATCCAGCGCCGAGCGCAACGAGCACATTCGACCGCGTCCGTTCGTTCGGCTCCGCGACGGCAGGCGCCGCCGCAAGCTGTTCCTCCCGCTGGAATGTCGGCGTTAGCGGGCGTTCCACCTGGGCAGGCTGGAATGGGAGGGTTGGTGGAAGCTGAACGCCGGTTTCCATTTGTGAGCAGTCTTGGACGCGGAGGTCGGGGTTTTATTCGCGTCACCGATGAACGCGCGCCGCAGGCGTATTGGCTTCAAAAACATCGCTCTCGCCTGCTCTGAAATCGCTCGTCCCAAATGGCAAACGTCCTCCCGCAGCACAGCGGGCGATTGCATCACACAAAGATGCATCCGCTAAGCAAAATCACGCCCTTCGATCCCGACTCCCGTGACCTCCAGGTGGTGATCGACACACCCAAGGGCAGCCGCAACAAGTTCGCGTGGGACGAAGGGCGCGAGTTGTTCGAGCTGCGCGGCGTCCTGCCTGCGGGCGCCGTTTTCCCCTACGATTTCGGATTCATTCCCGGCACGCGCGGTGAAGATGGCGACGCGCTCGACGTCCTTCTGCTCATGGACGAGCCGGCGTTCAGCGGATGCCTGGTCGCTTCACGGTTGCTCGGCGTCATCGAAGCCGAGCAGACGGAGGAAGGCCGCACGGAACGCAACGATCGACTAATCGCGGTCGCGGCGACTTCGCGCACGCACGGTCACCTGCAATCGCTCGACGATCTAAACTCGAAGATGGTCGACGAAATCGAGCACTTCTTCGTCTCGTATAACACTGCGAAAGGAAAGAAGTTCAAGCCGCTCGGCCGCTTCGGCCCGGAGCGCGCGCGGAAGCTCGTCGAGAAAGGTGAGAAAGCGTAGACGAACGGTGTCTAGTGTCCGCCGGTCACGGTGTATCCTTCACTCCGTAGATCCTCCGCCAGGTCGATCTCCATCTGTAGCGCCGCGTCATACGGCATGGGATTGAGATGCTCGTAAAGCTCCGGCATTAGCCGCACTCCGTATTTCTCCACCACCCAGGCGGCCTTGTAGCCGTGCTTGTGATTCTCAAATCGATGCTCCGGCGGTAAACCGCTCATCCCGACATACACGCACGGCTTCGCGGGATCGCGCTTCGGATTCACGCGCAGCACCGAGCGATGCTGCGCCGCCTTCGGGTCGAGCAGGACCACGTAGACGTGATGATGAAACTTCGGCAGCTCGGGGCTCGGAGTTTCTCGAGGTGTTCGCCGCACGGCAGACGTTCACGACATCAGCTCGTGACCGTCAAGCACGCGTGCCGACCGTATGCAAACGCTGCCGCGCTCTCACGAGCGCAGCAGCTCCGCCTCAGCCTCGACCGACCCGCCGAGCAAGGCCAGATCGACGTCCGTTACTCAGCTGAAATGTGTGTCTACGGCAGCTGCGTGCCAGCGGTCGATTTCACCTGACCGATATCCGATGCGCTAATTGCACCGCCGTTCGCCGTCACGTCGGTGCGGAAGTTTGATATCGTCACTGCCTGACCCGATTGCGCTTTCGTCTGCCCGATATCGGTCGCGTTCACGCTGCCGCTGCCGCTGGTATCGCCGAGAAGAAACCCGAGCGTCACCGCGGTATTCGGTAGCACCTCAGATGCGGTGCTCGTCACGTTCGCCAGGGTGACGGTGAGCCGTTGGGCGTTGGTTACACCAGTCAGCGCTACGGTCATGGTGTTCCCGCTAAACGTCGGCGTGCCGGCGACCGCTCCCGTTCCTGAGGTAACGGTGGCGTCTCCGCTCGCGACGTTGCCGCTGAAGGTGAAAACCAGCGTGTGCTGACCGGTCGCGCCGCCGGTTCGACACTCCACGGACGACGGCGTCGTCAGTGCAACGGGAACATCAAACGTACCTGAGTTGCCATGCGTCTTGCGCGACGTGGCCGCCGTCAGTCCGAACGGATCAGGCAGAGCGGTGACGGCGAACTCGCTGTTATGGTTGACGACTGCCCAGACAACGTCGTTCTCGGTATCGAGGCCGTAGTTCCCGAGTTGAAAATCAGTCGCCGGATTGTAGGCGCGATTAAAAAATTGCGGGCCGCCGCCGGCGTTGCCGAGCGTCGCAAGCACCCACTGGCCTGCGGCCGAGTTCAGCCATGCGAGGCGGAGAGCCGTCTCGCCCCCGAATAATTTTGCGGCTCTGAGCGGATCATATTTGATTTGGATCACCACGGGATCCGTGTTGGTCCCCTGAATATCGACGATATCGCTCACTGCCGGGAAGTTCGGCATCGGCGCGACGTAGCCAATCGAGACATTCCGCTCCGTCGTCGCATCACCATCGAGCAGCGTCGTGATGGAACCGAAACCCACGTTGTTCTGCACCGTGAACCCGTCGTACGGCGCACTTGGTGCGAAGAGACCGCCGCGCGTCGTGCCTGTAGAAGAGCTGCCGGTGTAATTCGGCGCGCCGATGACCGTGTAGCCGCCAGCGCGTAACTGCAGCGTTGCATTCGCACTCTGCCCCGGGCCATTGGCGCTGAGCTGCGCGTAGATCTCTGCGTGGGATTCAAACGGCTGACCGTAGGTGAATCCGATGTCCCATGTGGTCGTCTGCGGTGGTAGGTCTCCGTATGGCCCCCCTAAATTGATCTGGCCGCGGAGCCTGCTACCGCCGTCTGAGGCTAAGTAGACCTCGTAAACACCAAAGTTAATCGACCCGCTGAAAGTGCCCGTGACATAGTACGTGAAGCGAGCCACGCCCGTCCCCGTACCACCGGTAATTGTGTAGACGTTATGACTTAACCCCCGCACGTAAGAAAACCCATTCTGCGAGCTCATAGACGAGCCGGCCGCTTGTCCCGATATGCTCATGGAACCGGTGGAAGTGACCGAGCTGCCGGTGGAATTCACCCGACTGCTTTGCGCACTCACGGTTGCTCCGGTGAAACTCTCGTTTCTGGATTGCGGCTCCGATCCTCCCATCCAGGTTTGGGCAAAATTATAAAGGTGAGCGTCGACACTAGTGGCGCAGAGCAATGCTGCGGCGGCGGCGAGCGACGAGATTGCTAATGGGCGGAGACGGGGTTGCGGGGCTGCGGGATGGCGCTTCATGCCTATCCACGCGCAGAAAACCGCGAGAAAGGCTCAAAAAGTTTTTCCTCAGTGACAGAAACTTCTCGAAGGCCTACTCTGCGGTGTGTCTACCGCTGAGGATTCAGCCCAGCCGGGTGGCGGAAACCAGTTAGGCGCCGTCGCATCAAACGTGTCTCCTCTCCCGGAAATCCTGCCGCGCATCTACGAGGAGTTGCGCAGCCTCGCCGGGAATGTCTTCCGCGATGAACGCCGCGACCACACGCTCCAGCCGACCGCGCTAGTGCACGAAGCGTATCTCCGGCTCGCAACGCAGGAGAACCTGGACTGGACGAATCGCGCACAGTTTTTCGCGATGGCTGCGCGGATGATGCGCCGTGTCCTGGTCGATCACGCCCGCGCCACTCGTGCCGGGAAACGCGGCGACGGCGAGAAGCCGCTCAGCCTCGATGCCGCGCTCGAGGTGTTCGATGGCGAGACTGTGGACACGCTCGCGCTGCATGAATCGCTGAAGGCGCTCGAAGCGCGCGATCCGCGGCAGGGTCAGATCGTGGAGCTCCGTTTCTTCGCCGGTCTCAGTGTCGCCGAAACCGCAGAGGCGCTGACGATTTCCGCCGCGACGGTCAAGCGCGAGTGGAACTTCGCGAAGGTTTGGCTGGAGCGGGAGATGAGTGGACGCACCTGACGGCGAGCTAGACGCGCAGCAATGGGAGCGGCTGAAAACGGTCGTCGCCGATGCTCTCGAAAAGGACGAGCCGAGCGAACGCCGAGCGTTGATCGCGCGCGCGTGCCACGACGATCCTGCGGTCCTCCGCGAAGCAGAGGCAATGCTCGCTTTTTCGCCGCAGCGGCTTGAAGCGCAGGCCGAAACAATGGCTACGGCGCTGCGACGCACTGAGCCGAACCGCGCCGAGGAGCGGATTGGCTCGTATCGCATCATCCGCGAGCTCGGCCGCGGTGGAATGGGCGCTGTTTATCTCGCCGAACGCGCAGACGACGTGTTCGAGAAACAGGTCGCGATCAAGCTGCTAAAACGCGGTACCGATACTGATGAAGTGCTGCGGCGATTTCGGTCAGAGCGCGAGATCCTGGCGCGCCTCGAGCACCCGAACATCGCACGTCTGATCGATGGCGGCACAACCGACGATGGCTTGCCCTACTTCGTGATGGAACACGTGGTCGGCCAGCCTGTCACCGACTTCTGCAGCTCACGCGCGCTGCCGATGGAAGAGCGACTGCAATTGTTCCTGAAGATCTGCGGAGCCGTGCAGTTCGCGCACCAGAACCTCGTAGTTCACCGCGACCTGAAGCCGCCGAACATCCTCGTGACACCTGACGGTGAACCGAAGCTGCTCGATTTCGGAATCGCGAAGCTGCTCGCAGCGGAAGACGGCGTCATGAGCGTGACGATTGGCGATCACCGACGTCTCACGCCCGCGTATGCGTCGCCGGAACAGGTGCGCGGCGAGCCGGTCACTACTGCCAGCGATGTTTACGCGCTCGGCGCACTTCTTTACGAGCTCGTGACCGGCACGAATGCACACAGCTTTGCGACTACGCCGCCGTCGGCGACGGAATTGCTGCGCGTCGTCGGCGACGTAGCCCCAGTGCGTCCGAGCGCTGCGGCCACCGATCCGGCCGCCGCGCGGAAGCTCCGGGGTGATCTCGACAACATCCTGCTCCAAGCGTTGCGGAAGGAACCCGCGCGCCGCTACGCGACCGTCAACGGAATGGCGGACGACATCCGGTGTTACTTAGGCAACTTCCCCATCCGCGCGCGGAAGGACACCGTCGGCTACCGCACGTCGAAGTTCGTCCGGCGGAATCGGCTCGCTGTCGCGGCAGCGTCGCTCGTGCTTCTGGCGCTAGTCGTCGGCCTCGGCGTGGCCGCGTGGCAGGCGCAAGTAGCAGCAACACAAGCCGCGGTCGCGCGCGCCGAAAGAGCGAAAGCTGAGCAGCGGTTCAACCAGGTGCGTGAGCTCGCCCGTTCCGTCATGTTTGATTACTACGACGCGATCATTCCGTTGCCAGGATCGACGGCGGTGCGCGAGCGCATCGTGCGCGATGCTCTGAGGTATCTCGACAGTTTGTCTCAGGAAGCCGGCGATGACGCTTCGCTCCTCGCCGAGCTGGCGGCCGCTTACTGGAGAGTGGCCTCACTGCAAGGCGGCGGTGTCAGCGAGCGGTCGCGCCCTACGATTGTTTCGGCGGCTAATCTCGGCGACAGCGCGGGCGCTCTCGCCAGCATGGGAAAAACGATCGCCATTCTCGAACGACTCGTGCGAGAGCATCCTGCCGAGCCGGCGTACGAGCGGGAGTTGGCGATCGCGTACGATGGGCTAGGCGGCCTTTATCTTCTGAGTGGTCCGCCCGAAAAAGCAGTTGAGTACATCAGGAAATCGCTCCCGCGGCTCGAGGCGTTACTGGCAAAAGATCCCGCGAGCCAAGATCTGCGCCAGTACATTGCTAGTGGTTATCTCGGCCTCGGGAAAGCGCTTGGCAGCCCGGTAAATCCGAACGTGGGCGACATTAAGGGCGCGGTCGAAGCAGTCGGCAAAGCGATGGCCGAGCAAGAACGGCTCGTCGCGCAAGATCCGGCGAATGTCAGTCATTTACAGGGGATGGGCTCCTGCCATAACGCCATGGGCTTGCTTTTCTCCGCGCTCGGCAACAAGGAGGCCGAGCTCGAGCAGAACCGCAAAGGGCTCGAAATCCAAAGAAGGTTGCTGGCAGCCGACCCGGGCAATTTCAACACTCGCCGGGAACTAGCGGTGGCGCTCGGGAACACGGGCAGCAATCTGCGAAGCCTGAACCAGAAGCCCGCCGCGCTGCCGTACTTCGACGAAGCGCTGGAACATTACGAAGCGATCGTGGCGGCCGATCCTAAAGATGTCTTTGTGCGCCGGCAATGGGCGGTGGCGAACCGCAATGTCGCCGTCGCGGTGGGAGGCGATGATCCGGCGAAGGCGTTGCGCCTGTTCCAGAAGGCGACCGGCATTCTGGCACAAATCGTGGGGATCGATCCGAACAACACCGACTTTCGCCGGCAGTGGGCGTTCACCTACATGGCGACCGGGCGGTTCCACAATGAGATCAACGAGTTCGAGCAAGCGGTTGCCAATCTCTCCGAAGGCATTCGGATTGAAGAAGCATTAGTCCGTGACGCGCCGACCGACGTCAGCGTGCAAACGACGATGGCGTTGCTTTTTAATCAGCTCGGCCTCACGCACGCGAAGTGGGCAGGGAAATCGGACCTCCCGAAAGCCAAAGTGCACGAACATTGGTCTGACGCGAAGGACGCCTACGGGAAGAGCCTCGCCGTTTACCAGGGATTGAGAAACAACGGCAAGTTGAGCGCCGCCGACGCCGCGAAGCCGGATGAGCTTGCCGCCGAGATCGCCAAATGCGACGCCGCGTTGCAGGCGCTGTAAGTGACGGCGTCAGGCAGCGGCGCGATTCTGTGTTTGCGGCAGCAAACTCGAGTAGAGCTCTTCGTAACGCGACGCGGCGGTTTCCCACGCGAAGCTTTGGCTCATCGCACGCCTAACGAGCGATGCCCACGTCTCAGGATTGCCGTGGAAGATTTCCCGGGCGCGTTTGATCGAGTCCCAGAACGCCTCGACCGACGGATCGTAGTAGAGGAAGCCGTAGCCGGTGTCGCTTGTCGGGTCGTAATCTTCGATGATCTCCTGGATGCCGCCCGTCGCGCGGGCGACGGGTAGCGCGCCATATTTGAGGCTGTACATCGCGCTGAGTCCGCTCGGCTCAATCGCCGACGGAATGAGCGTGATGTCTGCGCCCGCCTCGATCAGGTGCGCAACGGTCTCGTCGTAGTGCTGCCGATACGCGAACTTTGTTGGGTATTTTTTTGCGGCGACCGCGAGACCGGTCTCATACGCAGGGTCGCCTTCGCCGAGGATGATCAAACGCGCGTCGTCCGAGAGTAGCCGATCGAGCACCGGCATCAAGACATCGAAACCCTTCTCCGGCACGAGACGCGTCACCATTCCGTAGACCGGTCCGGTTGGATTTGGCGCAAGGCCGAGGCTGTCGAGCAGCATCTCGCGGCAGAAACGTTTTCCTTCAATTTGCTCCGCGTTATAGGCGACTGGCAGGAGCGTATCAGTCGCCGGATCCCAACGCTGATAGTCGGCGCCGTTCAGGACGCCGGTGATCTTATGCGCTTGCTCGCGCAGGACGATGTCCAGGCCGCAGCCGCCTTCCGGCGTCATCATCTCGCGGCGGTAACGCTCACTCACCGTCGTCACCCAATCGGCGAACAGGATGCCGCCCTTGAGCAGATTCATGCGGCCGAAATACTCGAGCCCGCGCAACGTGAAATAGCGCTCGGAGAGATTCGTTAGGCTAAAGTCCAATCCCCAGAAACTCCCCTGCTCCGCGAGATGATGGATTGTCAGGACGGTGCGGAAGGGCATATGCGCGTCGCGCACCAGCACCGGCACCAGCGCCGCGGCCCAATCGTGCACATGCAGAATTTGCGGCGAAGGCGTTAACCGCCGCGCCAGCTCCAGCGCCGCGCGGCTGAAGAAGATGAATCGCGAGGCGTTATCTTCGTACGCGACCCCGTGCTCGCCGTAGATCCCCGCGCGGTCGAAGAAGTCATCGCAACGCACGTAGAACAACTGCACGCCACCCGCGGTGCGCCCGCTCAGAAACTCGGCAACGTACGTTTTCGTCCCGACGCGAACATCCACAGTCACGCCTGTCTCGGTATGCTGGATCGCCGCGTTCTCGCGGATCTCGCGATAGTATGGTAACACGATGCCCACCCCGTGGCCGCGCGCCCTCAACTCGCGCGGGAGCGCTTCGAGCACATCGACGAGCGCCGTCGCACGAGCGAGCGGCGGCCCTTCCGCGGAGATCATGAGGATTTGCATCGCGCAAAACGTGCGACGTTCCCCGCACCTCCGCAACCCGGCACGGACGACGTCAGACGCGGCCCGATAGAACCGAAACGCCACGGCTCGCGATTCAACAGTGCCCATGAAGCGAACGACGCTCGCTCTCTTTGGCATCGTCACCATCGCAGTAATCGCCGGCGCGAGTGGGTGCTCCCGGAATCCTCCAGCATCGACGCCGGGCGAGCCGCCGGCGACGCCGACCGAAGCTCAACCGCAATTTGGCGAGATTCTCGGCCTCGCGATTGGCGACCCGGTCGACAACGCGCGCCAAAAACTCGATCCGCTGCGCGTCCGGGAGGATTACAGTCCCGACGCAAAGGAGAAAACCGGCCGGCGCATTTATTGGAAGCTGCGGGAGACGGAGTTCGAGTGGGCGATGGTGTGGGGCAACGAGAAGGGGAAAATCACCCGCATTCGCGCCTATTACCGCGTTGACCGACGCCAGCCGTTCAGCGCCATCGGCGATCTCGCAAAGGCCGACAGCGTCACCGCGCATTCCGCGAAATGGACGATGCGACGGCCCGGTTCTCCCTACTTCCGCCTCGTCGCCGAAGGCGCCGAGCAGCAGGCGCACAGTGTCTACATGTTCAGCCTCGAGCTTCCTCGCGGCCAGCAGGAGGAGAGCCGCAGCAGCGCAGCCGAGGCTGAAGATTGACCGGATTGCACATCCCGCGAGGGCCGTAACCGCGATTTATAAGGGAGCCTCACTCTTGCGCTCCGCTCAACCCCTTCCTCTATGAAAAAACTCCCTCATCTTCTCTCACAGACGCGCGCCGTCTCCGGCTATACAGGCCGCACGCTGCTCGCCGCGCTCACGCTAGCCGCAACTGCTGCTCTGATCATTGTCGTGCAAGCTGCGAATCCCCCGAGCGCGACCATCAACGTCACCGACACGATGCCGGTCACCTGGGTCGGCACCGCACCGGGCGGCGCATCGGTCGGTGAGGAGACATGCGAGGACGGCGTCAACTGCGACGTCTTCAAGATCACCGTCACTGGCACTGAAGCCGATTGGGCGGCGAAGCAGATCAATCTGAACTTCGGCTGGACGCTGCCGGCGAACGACTACGACTTCTACATTCGCAAAGGCAGTATCACCGGCCCGCGCGTCGGCACCGGCAGGAACGACGGAGCGCCTGCGACCGACGATAACGCCGCGATCGATCCCGCTGCGACCGGTGTCGGCGACTATTTCGTGCACGTCGTTTATTTCTCCGTCGTCGGCGCGGATCAATACAACGGCACCGCGGCGGTGGTCCCGAAGACGGGCGGTGTCCGCACACCTTCGTATGTGAGCGGCGGCATCGCGTTTAGCCCGAACACACCGCTCAAGGCGCCGGTCGCGGCGCGAGACGGCGAACCAAGCATCCGCACCGACTACAAGGGCAACTCCTACACCGGCGGCATCCGCGGCGTGCCCGCCGGCGTCGACCTCTGGTACGTGAACCTCGACCCGACGAGCACGAAATTTGATCCGTTGATGCGCTTCCCGGCGTACCGCGGGCAGCCGGACGGGACCACGAACCAAACGCCCGCCGATGTCGGCGCTGACGGCGGCGGCGATATCGATCTCGCGGTCGGATTTCCACCGCTCCCCGGGCAGTCGGAACCGGCGGTGCCGTTCCTCGCCTACAGCAGCTTGACGCTCGCGAACATCTCCAGCGGCAACACCACGAACCGCGGCGAGACATTCAACCTCAACCCCGCCGGCAATCTCACTGGCGGCCCGCCCGGAGACGATCGCCAATGGCACGAGTTCCTTGGCTCGACCTCCGTCTACCTGCTCTATCGCACCGTCGCGCCGGCGATCGCGCAGATTCAGCGCTCGAATGACGGCGGCTTCACCTACGGTCCGACCGTCGCGGCTGGCCTGATCGGTCAGGTCGGCTGCCTCGATGTCCACCAGGCGACCGGCACCGTCTACGCCTCCGGCAGCAGCGGCAACGTGGCCATCGGCACACCCGCAGCCGCGGGGCAGGCGCCGACCACCTACACGATCCGGCAGGCGGCGAGCGATCCCGGTGGCGTCGCGCACATCTTCTTCGTCGTGAAAGTCGCCGATGACGGGAAGCCGAACGGCACCGCCTATGCGCTCTACTCGAACGGCACGAACATCTACCTCAAGCATTCCACCGACAAAGGCGGCACCTGGAGCGCGCCAGTGCAGGTGAACCCGCCGTCAGGCCCGTACGTTACCGGCGTGAATCTCTTCCCCTGGATGGAAACCGGCCCCACGCCTGGCTCGGTCGGCATCGTCTGGTACGGCACGCCGCAGGATGCGAATAACGACAACGCGCAGTGGAAGGTGTTCTTCGCCCAGAGCTTCAACGCCGATACCAGCACGCCGGCGTTTCAGATCGCAGAAGTGACCGAACCAGAGCACTTCATCCACGGCTCGAACATCTCCGAAATGGGTCTCAACCCCACCGCCGGCAGCAACCGTAACCTGATCGATTATTTCCAGGTCTCGTTTGATCCACTCGGCGCCGCCGTCGTCGCTTATACCGACGACCACAACGACTTCGACGGGAACACCTTCATCGCACGGCAGATCACCGGGCCGTCGATCCGAGGCGGCAACCTCCCGGCGGTGACACCAGGCGCCGAAGTGGGGCCGCCACCACCAAATCCAAACCTGGAGCCGGCTGACGCGTTCCCACCAGCTCAACCCGGCCCCAATGGCGAACAGGTCACCGATTTCCCGTTCGACGTCCAGACCGCGCTCGTCACGCGTGTGCCGACGCCCGACTCGCTCGACATCCTCTCTGTGAAGTACGAGACCGTCGGCAGCGGAGCCGCACAAGCGATCAAGGTCACGATGAAGATGAGCGACATGCTCGCCGTGCCTCCTGCGGGCTCATTCTGGCGCGCGAGCTTCGCTGCCAATTGTCCATATTCCGTGCTCAATCCGACCGGCGAATACACCTTCGGCATCTCGGATGATGGCGATCAATTCTACCTGCAGGCGAACACGAGCGACGAAGGCGTGCAGACCTTTGAGTATGGCAAAGCCGTCCGCAATCCCGACGGCTCGATCAGCTACACGCCGATCGGTGCGGCCGATGCGGGCGCCTTCAACATCGCGGACAAGACGGTCACGATGGAAATCACACTCACCAAGCTGAATGCCGTCCTGGCGGCGGCAAACCGTCCGTTGCTGCAAACCGGCTCCGTCGTCGCGGGATTGCGCGCCCGCGCCGTCACGATCGACGTCGACCTCCCGCCGCCAGCCGGTCGCCAGGGCCGCCGCGACATCACCCGAGGCGGCACACAATTCGTTATCGGTGGCTCGTCGATTGTGCCCGTGAGCGCCGTCTCACGGAAGGTGCACGGCCCAGCGGGACCATTCGACCTGCCGCTCCCGCTCACCGGCACACCCGGCATCGAAAGCCGCTTCGGCCAGCCAGGTGCAGGAGAACATCAGGTCGTCGTCACGTTTGCGAATCCCGTCGCCGTCGCTTCCGGCGCGACTGTGGATGCAGCTGGCGGCGGCAGTGTCAGCAGCATGTCCGTTTCCGGTTCAGTCGTAACGATCAACCTCACCGGCGTCGGCAACGCGCAGAGGATCATGATCAACCTGCAAGGCGTTACCGACGGCACGAACACCGGCAACGTCTCAATCCCGATGAGCATTCTCCTCGGCGACACGACCGCGAATGGCGAGACCAATGCGTCGGATGTGAGCCAGGCGAAAGCAATCTCCGGTCAGGTCACGACCGCCGCGAACTTCCGCGTCGACGTCACTCCGAACGGCGTCATCAACAGCTCTGATATTGGCGTCATCAAGGCGAACTCCGGGACGCAACTACCGCCCGCCGCTGCTGCAAAAAGCGCGACGCCTTAATCGGCGCCTGACGATTTGTCGCCGCGAGTGCGCGGCGACAAATCAGTCGGTGGCGTATTCGGTCTTAACCCACGCGAGCGCTTCCTCGCGCGTCTTGAACGCGCCCTCGAGCTGCCGTGTTTCGACGGCTTCGAGGATTTCACCAAACTTCGGTCCCGGCTTCAGGCCGAGCGCCTTCAGGTCATCACCGCGCACAAGCGGCGGCGGAATGATCGGCTCGTTGGCAAACTCCGTCCGTTTCGCCAGCAGGAACTCGTAGTTATCGAGCATCCCGTGGCTGCTCGCGCAGTCGACGCGGTGCAGCTCCAGCTCATCGTCAAACGTCGGCCGCGCCATAAAGCGCTTCAGCTTGGCGCCCCGCATCTTCGGCACATCCTTGAACACCATGTGCTGCCGCACCGCCTCGACCGTTGCATCGATCTCCGCGCGCGAGAATCGCAGCCGCTGCATGAGCGCCTCCGTCATCTCCGCGCCCACGCGGTCATGCCCGTTGAAGCGAATCCGCCCATTCTCATCCACGGACGATGTCGGTGGTTTGCCGATGTCGTGAAACAAGACGCTCAGCACGAGCGGTAGCGACGTCTCGTTCGGCAACATCTCCAGCATGATGCGCGTGTGCCTGAACACATCGCCCTCCGGATGGAACTGCGGCGGCTGTTCGCATCCTTTCATCGCTTCCAGTTCCGGCAGCACCACGCGCATCAGCCCGCTCGCATCGAGCAGATCCCAGCCGCGCGCCCGGTGCGGCGGCATGAAGATCCGCACCAATTCTTCACGAATCCGTTCCGCGCTAATCTCAGCGATCGCCGGCGCGCTTCGCACGAGCGCGCTCCAGGTCGCCTCCTCGATCTCAAACTCCAGCGTGGTGGCGAACCGCACCGCCCGCAGCATCCGCAGCCGATCCTCGGTGAAACGTTGCGCCGGGTCGCCGATTGCGCGGACGAGTCGCGCGTCGAGGTCGGCCCGTCCGCCGACGTAATCGATCACCTTCTCCTCGACGGGATCGAAGAACATGCCGTTGATCGTGAAGTCGCGCCGCGCCGCATCTTCCTCCGCGGTGGCAAACGTCACGCTCTGCGGGCGCCGACCATCCACATAGGCGCCGTCCGATCGAAACGTCGCGACCTCAAACTGCAGCCCATCTTGCAGCACCACAATGACGCCAAAATGCGCACCCACGGCATAGGTCCGCGGGAACAACTTCTGCACCGTCTCCGGCCGCGCATCGGTTGCGATGTCGATGTCTTTCGGTGTTTGCCCGCGCAGTAGATCGCGCACGCAACCCCCAGCGAAGTACGCGACATGCCCGCGCTCACGCAAACGGGCCACGATCCCCGCCGCCACAGATTGCATCTCGGTCTCTGCGCTCACGGTTGCGCTTTCAACTCGTCCAGCGGCAGCTCCACATCGCGCAGAATCCAGCGCCACCTGCTGAAGCTGAACCACAGTTTCATCCCCTGCACATCCACCAGGAAGTCGCGCGGCCCGCAGAAAAACGCATACCGCACCTCTGATGTATCGAGCCGCCGATCAGCCGTGCCGGCACGCGCAAGCGCGCTCGGATCCTTTTCCTTCGCGCGCTGCGCGAGCTGCGGATCGGCAATCAGCGCCGCCAGGCCATCAGGCGTAACGAACGCGTCCACGAGCTGATCGATCAACGCCGGCGCAAAGCGCTCCACAAGCCCGGAAAACAGGTCCGGCTTTTTCGCCGGATCGGACGGCGGCAGTTTCCCGCGGAGCTGCTGCTTCAGCGACGTGCGGACCGCGACAAAGTCGACATACCTCTCCATGCGGCTGCGATCGTTCGACTCCAGCACCTGTCGAAAGCGCCACAGCGTCACATACGGCGACGCCAGATACGCCAGCAGCAGAACAGTAATGACGGCAACGAAGACCGACCGCCTGCTTCGCCGTTTCGGCACGACCTCGGCGCGTCCGGTATCTCGTTCGTCGCTCATCGCGAGTCACCTTCGCGCGAAAAGCAGCTCGCGTCTGCTTTCCGCTGCGGCGCCGGGCTTGCGAGTCAGCTTCGCGCCGGTGCAGCTGTTGCCGGTTCGCGCATCGGCTTCGCAGCACCCGCATCGCGTGCCGCGATTCGCTTCGCCACCGACGCACCCGAATTCAGCGCGCCTTCCATGTAGCCGACAAATTTGAATGACGTGTGCTCGCCCGCAAAATGCAGCCGACCAACTCCGGCCTGCAGGAGCGGCCCCGCAGTCGTGATTTGTCCCGGCGCGGGAAACGAATAGCCGGCGCCCGTCCACATGTCACCGGGCCAGTCCATAAAGCGGCCGCGAACAAAATTCGCGGGATACGTCTGATAAATCTGCGCAAGCGCTTCGGTGTAGGCAGCGTCCTTGCCCGTCGCCCAACGCTGCCGGCAGCGGTCCGCCGGCGGCCCGCCGGAGAACGAGACCAGCGCCGCGCCCGGCGCATCGCTGCCCTGATTATCCGTGCCGTCCCACGTCATGCTCACCATTCCATCAGTGAGCGCATCCGGCGCGAGCCCCGCCTTGTTCCAGAAGCGCCCCTTCACCGTCGCGAGATATTTCACCGCCGTCCCCATTTGCGTTTTGATGCCGCGCGGGAGCCCGGGCGAGAACCGAACGTTGTGCCATGTGGTCGGGGGCGCGGTCAGCACCACGTCATCGGCTTCGAGCAACTCGCCGTTCGCGCCGCGCACCGCAACCGTCTCGCCGGACTGCCGCACCTCACGAACGACAAACCCCAGCCGCAGATTGTCGCCTCCAAGCTCGCTCGCGAGCCTGCGCGCCAGGCGCTGATTCCCACCGCGGCAACGATAGACTTCGCTCTCGGTCCAATACTTCTCGAGCCCGCCGCCTTTGATCTGCGTCAGATTCCCGAGGTAACTCTGGCGCGAAGTGGCGTTGGCGTTGTCGGCTGTGAACTCCGTTGTGATCGCGAGCCGGCATGTCGGCGAAACGTTCAGCCGTCGGATCCAATCAGCCGTCGTGCGGCGGTCGAGACGCGCGGCGTCCGGGCTCGTCCACGGCGCGTCAGCGTTGATGGGGCGCGCGTCGGCCGTGATCGTCTTGTAGGCCGCTTCCATCTCCTCGTAGAGCGCCTCGGATTCCTTACCCGTGAGTCGTTTACCGCCGAGGATCACCGGAAAGTCGAGGTCTTCACTTTCCGTCACATCGAGGAACGTGAACCCGAACCGCTTCGCATACGCGACCCACGTCGGATGATTCGAGCCGATCAATTCGCCACCGCCTTCGACATTCCGGCCCGAGACCACATCACCAAAACTAAGCACGCGCCCGCCGACACGATTCCGCGCATCGAGGACCGTCACCTTGTAGCCCGCACTTCGCAGTTCGTACGCGCAAGCGAGGCCGGCAAAGCCGGCGCCGATCACCACCACACGCCGACCGCGCCCGACGCGCGGCAACGTGGACGAAGTGCGACCAAATGCCGGCCACGAGCTGACCAGCAAACCGGCGGACGCGGCGAGTGTGACCTTCAGGAATTCGCGCCGATCGACAGCGGTGACTTTGGGACCGTAACGACGAGCAAGACGTGCGTAAAGCGAGCGAGCCATGGCGCGCCGAGAACATCAACAACCGCGCGCAAAGTCAATGCGGTGTCGCAAGCGCAATCGCGCTGCGAGCTTCCTCGCGGCGCAGCCGCCCCCTATTGTCATGTCGAGCGAAGCCGAGACATCTCTACAAGGTCGCTCCTCTCAGCGCGCTGCTGCGAGAATGGTTAGAGATTCCTCCACTTCGGTCGGAATGACAAAAAGAGGTGGAAGACCGGAAGAGGAGTCGCGTTTCGCCAGGGCGCAGCGCTCCTACCGGCGCGCCGTCACGATCTTCAACCGCGCAAACTCCTCCAGCAGCAGCGCGCGATCCGCTTCCGCATACCGCGGCGGCAGGTAGCGCTTGTCCGATGATGACAACACCGCCGCCAGCTCCTGCATGGCGAGCAGATTCGGATCAAGCGGATCAATGAACGAATCCACGGCCTCCTTCAGATCTTCCAGCCGCACATCATCATCATGCTGCGCCAGCACCGACCGCTCCTTCGCCCGCGTCAGGATCGCCTCCACATCACTTCCAGTCAGCGGCCGGGTGCCAAGCTCCGCGCGCACGTAATCCAACACCTCGCCGCTCAACGCGATTTTCTTCACGCGCCCGACCACCTCGAACAGCGTCACCACATCATCCGGCGTTTGCGCCGGGAACAGCGGCAGGCTCAACCCGAACCGCCCCTGGCGTTTCATATCGATTGCGAGCAAGTCCGGCCGCGAAGTCATCGCCACCCACACCTCGCGCCCACGCAAACTCGAATCGCCGATATGCGCCGCAAACGCCGCAAACACGCGCCCCGACACACCGCTGTCGTTGTCGCCTTCCCGCGAGCCAAACACCGCGTCCGCCTCATCAACGACCACAATCACCGGCCCCAGCGCGCGCACCGTCATCAGGATGCGCATCTGCTGCCGCTCGGTATCACCGACCCACTTCGAGCGAAACTCGCCGATCTCCATCACCGGCAATCCGCACTCGCTCGCAAAGCAGTCGATCAGGAACGATTTGCCAACGCCGACGCGACCCGGCACGAGAATACCCCGTTCCACAACGTCGGTTTTCCCGTTCTTAAACAACCACGCGATCTCGCGCAGCTTCTTCTTCGCCGCCTCATGCGTCGCGACGAGATCCAGGCTCACTCCGGGCTTCGGATCCTTGAACCGCACGAGCCCCTGACAGTACTCTTCAATCAGCCGCTTCTTGCTCGCGCTGACGTGTTCCACCGTCACGCGCGAGCCGTTCCGAATCGCTTCGCTGAGCAGGTGTTGAATGCGCAACAGATTCAAACCCGCGGTGCGGGCGGCGAGATCAGCCGCGCTGAGGTCGCTCCATTCGGCGAGCGGCGCTGAATTCGTCGCGGCGCCTGACTCCAGAAACCGCAGCCGTTCGTCCGAATCTGGCAGATCGATCCGCACCTGCGCCACGTGCGGGTTCTGCAACAAGTCGGCGTGCAGTTCCGCTGCTGATTCGGTGATGAGGATCACGCCGACGTCTTCGCGCCGCATCTCCGGTGAGGCGGCCCATTTCAGCAACGTGACCAGCGCTGTGCGTTCATCCGAGCTGGCGCCGGATTCCTCCACAGCGGGGATGATTTTCTCCGGAAAATCGATGATAAGCGTGACGCCGTGTGCGGTGTCGTTCTCTTCGCGCACGCGCAGGAAGAAGCGTCGCAGCAACGGCGCGAGCTTTAGGAATTCGCGAGGCGGACCGGTCTGGCGGTAATTCGTTCCCTCGACCTGATCGAAGATCTCGAGCCAATCGAAAAACCGCTTCTGCATGTCGGCGGTGCCAAACGTCAGCCCGTCCGCAACATCGTAGAACAACAGGAAGGCGCGCTGCGGAAACAGGCGCCGCGCGAGAAACGCGCGCACCGGCACATACGCGACGCCGGTGCCGCTCTGCACCGGGAACACATCGAAGATGTTGCCGTGCAAAACGAAAAGCGAGTAGCTCCCGCCATTCCAGCGGCGTGCAAACTCGAGCTCCCACCGCCGCAACGGCAGGCGCGGCGTGTTGGTTTCGATCTGATCCGGTGGCGTTTCGTTTTGCATCTCAGCCCTGTCGTTCTCGCGCGCGCTGCTGCGGCCGGGTGACGCCGGCGCTGGGCAATGGCGGCGGACCGCCCGCTTCGAAACCGATGCGCGACGGCACCATCGGTAGATCGCCGGCTAAATCGCGGAACTGATCCATCTCCGAGAGCCATTTGTTTGTTTCGTTCAAGTGCTCGACGCTCGCGTCAATTCGCGCTCGCACGGCGCTCGCGCTCTTCGTCGCGACAGCATCGGCGCGGATCAGCTTGATCTGCTCCGCGAGCCGTTCCTGTTCCGACAGCACGAGCTCGAGATTCGATTCCGCTTCCTGCACGCGCTCGAGCCGCTTGCGCAACACCTCCAGCCGATCGCGACGCGACTCGAGCAGGCGTTGCTTGTTGTCGGACGCCGCGCTGCTGCCTAACGACTTCACCTCCGCTTCGAGTGCGCGTGTTTCCTCTTCCGCCTCCGCCAGGTTTCCGCCGAGATCTTCGTGCCGTTCGGTCTCGAGAAAACTCTGGAGCGATTGCTGCATGCTGAGCAACCGCAGATACATCCACATCAACTCATCGATTTTCCGCAGCCGCGTATCGCTCGTTAGGCTAAACTCGGAGCCGAGCACGTTTTCCGCCGCCGCTTTTTCAATGTCGCGGCAGACCTTCGCCAGCAGATGATAACGTTCGCGCAGAGGCGATGAGAGGGAGCTGAGCAGCGCCTCGCGCCGTTTTTTGAACTGCGCCAGTTCTGCTGCTTCGACGGCGTGCGTTTGCGCGCTGGCGCGTTTCTCCAGCCACTGCTGAAAGAAGCGCATGTCCGGCAGGTAGACCCAGCCGAGCACGTACGCCGTCGCGCCGGCGACGAAATAAAGCGGCTCGCCCGTGGCGAACCCGGCGCCGAGTGTTCCCAGCGCCATCACCGCATGGTGCGGGCTCTGGAGGAACGCGCGCCAGCGGCTAGGGGTGGTCGGCTCAGGCATGGAGCAGAACGTGGAACGTCCAACCCGCCTCCGCAACGCTCCGGCGCGGCGAGCGCTCAACGTCCAACGCTCAACGCGGCGTGTGGCGGTGCCGCCGCCGCATTGGCCTTCTTTGTCATGTCGAGCAAAGTCGAGACATCTCTAAAAGCTCGCTGCGTCTGACGCGCTGCTGCGGGAGGCTGTTAGAGATTCCTCCACTGCGCTTTGCTCCGGTCGGAATGACAAAAGGAGCGGTGGAATGACAATGACCAAGCAGCGTAACAACCTGCGCGCGCCATCGGCGCGACGCCGCTACTCAAGGGTGAACCACTGCGCCTCGACGCGGCGGTTTTGCTCGGGATCACCGCCGAGCGGCTCATCCCAGCCGCGGCCGGCGATGTCGAGTCGCGCCGCCTCGACTTGATGCTTCTCAATCAGCAGGCGGCGGATTTCGCCCGCGCGTTCTTTGCTGAACTCGACGGCCTTGAGCGCCATTTGCCTAACGAATTGATCGCCGCCGCGTTTACGGAAATCCTCGACGAGCGAGTTATCGACATGACCGCGGAGCAGAATCGTCGAGCCGGGGCTGACCGTGAGCAATCGCTTGATCGCTTCGAGGTTCTTCAGGTTCTCCTGATTGGTGAGATCGAGGTTCGCGGAATTCGGCGCGAAGAGAAAGCGGATGTCTTTGCTCAGGAGCGGATCGGTTTCGACGGGCGCTGCACCGCCGGTCTTGATGGGCGCAATCGCGACCTTCTGGTCCGCAAACGCGCCGGATGCCTCGAGCTTCTGCAGATGCTGGAGATCGACGAACTTGCTCGCATCGATCGGATCTTTGATCAGGTCGTTCCCGTACGCGTAAATCGCCGATTGATAGATCCCGCCGAAGCTACCGGCAGCGTCGATCGCGCCGGAGAAGAACGCGAGGTTCTCCGGCAGATTCGAGAAGTGAACTTTCGCGAGCTCGGCTTGTGTCTGGGCGCGATCCCACTTGAACGCGCGGCCGATGAGATCGAGATGCGCCGCCTGGTTATCGCGCACCATCCGGTTGCCTTCGAGCAGGCCTGCGACTAACCCGGAGACCTTGTCCGGATTCGCCTGCGCGAAGCCTTTGTTCACGATCAGAATGTCGGCGACGATGAGCAGGTTTCGATTTGTCGCCAGGATGTGAGCTTTGCCGCCGCTCTGCTCCACCACCTCCGTGGTCTTCGGCGCCCATGTTACGCAACCCGCGATCTTCCCGTTGTTGATCTCCTTCAGGAAGATGTCGCCGGCCGTGAAAGCGTCTTCCGCAAAGACGAGGTTCAGCTTGTCGGTCGCGACATCACCATCGATGCCGTCAAGCATGGTCACGCCGAGACCAGCCTCCTGCGCGAGATAACGAATGAAGAACTCGGCTTCCGTGAATTGCGCTGTGACCAGGATCTTGCCCTTCAGGTCGTTGATGCGCTTGATGTCGCTGCGGACGACGATCCCATCGGCGCCGCGGGAGAAGCCGATCTGCGCGGGCACCGTCACTTGAAATTGTTTGCCGTAGACCGCGAGCACGTCAGCGGTGGTCGCGGAGGCGGCCATCTTGCCGCTGTTCAAGGCCGACCAGCTTTCTTCTTCGCTCAGGTTGATCTTGAGCCTGAAACCGTGCTTCTGCGCGAAGACGGAGTTTTCGTTAGGCTCGAGGCCGCCGTTCGCCACGATCAATCCGGCGTAGCCGGCATACTCGCTCAGCTCGATTTCGACGACAGCGGGATCCTTCGGCGTATAGGCGCCGGGCGCGACGAGCTTCGGGACTTCAGTCTGCGTCGTGGCGAGCTCAACGTCCGAAGCGGCTTGGCGTGATTCGGTACCGCTGCCTTTCGCGAGATTTTTCGGCGCGAGCCGGTTCCACCACTTCGAGACGCCGAAGAGGACGAGCGCGAGAAACGCGAGGGTGAAGACGAGTTTGCCGAGCTTCGTCATTCGGCAATCTTCTGCCGCTCCGGCGCTGCCGGTGCTGGTTGCGAAGTCGCCGCGGCTTCCGGCTGCACCATGCCCATCTTCTGTTTGTATTGCTGAAACAACATCGCGCCGCGGGCTTTCCGCTGCTCCTGCTGACGCTGCACGTTTGAGCCCATCTCGCGCGCGAGATCCAGCGTCGCGCGCATCTGACCTTCACCTTTCGCGGCGGTTTCGCGCAGCTGCTGCATCGATTGGTTCAGCTCGCCGCCCATCATGCCCTGCAATTCGCCGATCGAGCTCTTCATCATGGTAGCCAATCCTTCGAGCGAACGGCCGACGGCGACGCGCGACTTCAACTGCTCGAAATCGCGCTGAAACTTCTGAATCTCACGCAAGCTCTGCGCGACGATTTCGGTATTCTGTTTGTAGAGCGCTTCGAGATTGTTCACCTGCTCCGTGTTCTCCGCCAGCTCCTGTTCCATGTTCGCGAGCTCCTCGGCGTAGGTGGCGCCGTTGGCTTCGTCGTTCGAGGCCGCGGCGACCTGGAGCAAGCCCTGCAACTCCTGTCGTTGCCGCTCCTGCCGTTTCACCTGATCACGCAACAGCGCGACCTGACTCGCGAGTTGCCCGTTCGCGTAATGCGCCTTGTCGGCCCGCGCGCGAGCATCGCGGATGCCGCGCTCGACCATGGCCTGGTTGATCGCATCGGTTTCAGTAGCTCGCTCGGCGGCGAGGCCGAGGAAGACAAAGAGTCGTTTGAGTGCTCGGAACATAATGGTGTCTCTCCCGCTTTAGCGATTTCTCCAGCGGAATCTTACGATAGAGCCAATTTCAGCGCTGGTGTTCAACTCTGTTCGTCCGCGAGCACGAGGACGGCCGCAGCGTTACCAGCTACGACGCGGCTTCGCTGCTCGCCGCTTTGGCGTTTCCTTCTTTAAAGGAGTGGACGATGAAACATCCCACCGCGATGCAGATGCAGGCGTCCGCGACGTTGAACGCCGGCCATGGATCGGCGAACGGCACGTGCAGATTGAAGAGGAGGAAATCGATCACCGCGCCGTGCAACAGGCGATCGGTGAGGTTGCCCATGATCCCCGCGAGCAACAAACCGAATGAAACGTCGCGCCAATTATCACGCGGATGTCGCCGGAGCAGAAGCGTCAGCACGAAGATGAGCGCGCAGCACGACAGGCCAATAAAGAAGAGGTTGTTGCCCTTGAAGGAGCCAAAGGCGGCGCCGGTATTCGTGACGTGAACGAGCGCGAAAAATTCCGGAACGATGACGCGGAACTCGTCGAATGGGATGCGCTGCAGGACCAGCCACTTGGTCAGTTGATCGAGCGCGTAGAGCGGCAGCGTGAGGAATAGGATAAACTTCATTGAGCTATTGCCGCTGCCTCGACGACTCGTTCGCAGCGATCGCACAATTCACGGTGCGCCGCGCTTGATCCGACCCGCTCGCGGTGGCGCCAGCAGCGCGCGCATTTCTGATATGGCGTCTTCGTGATCGTCGCGGCTGTCGTTGCGCTCTGCTCCAGCTGGAGATCGCTGAGGATGAAAAACTCTTCCAGCTGCTCTTTCGGCACGTTCGCGATGGCGCTGGTGTCGCAGCGGAGGACGACCCTCGCCTCGAGCGCGTTCCCGATAAGTTTCTCCTGGCGCGCTTGCTCGACCGCCTGCCCGATCACGCCGCGCAAACGGAGCAGCTCCTGCACAGTTTCGTCGGCCATTGGATCGCGCCGCGTTTCGTTCGTCTTCGGAAACTCCTGCAGGTGGATCGAACCGCCGCGCCCGAGATAACCCCACGCTTCTTCCGAGGTGAAGGAAAGCACCGGCGCGAGCAGCTTTATCATCGCCTCGAGGATCTCCTGCATCGCCATCTGCGTGCCGCGTCGGCGCGGTGAGGCGGGTGCGTCGCAGTACATGCGGTCCTTCGTGATGTCCACGTAGAGACTGCTCAGATCGACGGCGCAGAAGTGATTCAGCGTGTGGTAGACCTTGTGGAACTCATAGGCCGCGTACGCTTCGCGACATTCCGTGATGACTTGTTGCAGGCGATGCAGGATCCACCGGTCAACGAGTGTGAAGTCTTCCTCCCGGGGTTCCTGCTTTCCTGATTCAAATCCCGACAGATTGCCGAGCAGAATCCGCAGGGTGTTGCGGATGCGCCGGTAGGTGTCGCCAAGCCGCGTGAACATCTCTTCCGAAAACGGCACGTCATCCGTGTAGTTCACGCTGCTGACCCAAAGGCGCACGATGTCCGCGCCGTGGTTGCCAACGAAATGGCCGGCGTCCATCGGCTTCGAGTAGCTGCTCGACTTCGAGATTTTTTTGCCGTCGACATCGACGACAAAGCCGTGCGTGACGCAGGTTTTGTAGGGCGCGCGATCGTGCAGCGCCACGCTCGTCATGAGGGAAGATTGGAACCAACCGCGGTGCTGGTCTGTTGCTTCCAGATACATGTCCGCCGGATTCGTGAGCGCGGGATTGGTATCGAGGACCGCCTGGTGGCTAACGCCGGAATCGATCCAGACATCGATAGTGTCGTTCCGGTGCGTCGTGCCAGCCGGCAAGCCGAGCTCCCGCGCGAGCGCTTCATCATCGAGCTCAAACCAGACATTTGAGCCGCGTTGCGCAACAAGATCCGCGAGCTTCCGAATGACGCCTGCGTCAAGCACCGCATCGCCTTGCGACGAATAAAACACCGGCAGTGGAACGCCCCAGCTGCGTTGACGCGAGATAACCCAGTCCGGACGCGACTCCACCGTTCCTGAGATCCGGTTCTCGCCCCACGGCGGCAGCCACGTCACGTCTTTGATGGCGTCGAGTGCCTGCGCGCGAATCGCATCGATCCGGATAAACAGCTGCTTTACCGCACGGAAGACGATCGGCGTCTTCGAGCGCCAGCAATAGGGATACGAATGCTGATATTTCTCCTCGTGCACCAGCATGCCGCGGTCTGTGAGGATGCGGACGACGTCCGCGTTCGCGTCGAAGACATACTTGCCGACGAGTTCCGGCACACCGGCTTCTTCCGTGAGGCGGCCACGATCGTCGACCGGGGACAGAATCGGCAGACCGTTCTTTCGGCCTAACGAGTAGTCATCCTCGCCATGGCCGGGCGCGATGTGGACGCAGCCGGTGCCGGTGTCCATCGTCACAAAATCCGCGGTTAGGACGATGGCGGTGCGCGGGAGGAATGGATGCTGCGCGCCGATGCCTTCGAGCTTCGTGCCGGGGAACGACCGCGTCGGCTCGCCGACTGGATCCCAGCCCGTCGTGGTGCAGAACTTCTCGATGAGCGACTCGGCGAGGATGAATGTCTCCGACGCGCCATCTTTCCGGAACTCGCGCGTGACGTAGAGCTCCTTTGGGTGGACGGCGATCGCGAGGTTCGCGGGCAACGTCCAAGGCGTGGTGGTCCAGATCACTATGTTCGCTTGTCCGGCGAAGTCGCCGGTCGCAACCGGGAACTTCACATAGACCGCGGTGTCTTCGCGGTCCGTGTATTCGACTTCCGCCACGGCGAGTGCGGTTTGCGCGCCGGTGCTCCAGAAAACGGATTTCTTGCTCTCGTAGACGAGGTCTTTCTCCACGAGCACGGCGAAGCTGCGCAGGATCTCGGCTTCATACGCTGGATCGAGCGTCAGATAGGGGTGCTCCCAATCGCCGAGCACGCCCAGGCGTTTGAACTGGCTGCGCTGGATGTCGACAAACTTGCGCGCGAATTCTTCCGAGCGCTTCCGCACCTCGAGCGGTGAAAGGCCGCGGGTTTCCTTCACGACCTTGTACTCGATCGGCAGCCCGTGGCAGTCCCAGCCTGGCACATACGGCGCCCGGAAGCCCGCCATCGATTTCGATTTCACGACGAGATCCTTCAGGATCTTGTTCAGCGCGGTGCCCATGTGGACATCGCCGTTCGCGAACGGCGGCCCGTCGTGCAGGACGAATAACTCAGCGCCTGCGCGCGCTTTCTGGATCTGCTCGTAAAGGCGCGTCTCTTCCCATGTCTTCAAGATTTCCGGCTCGCGAGTCGTCAGGCTCGCTTTCATCGGGAAATCCGTCTTCGGGAGGTTGAGCGTGTCCTTGTAGTTCTGCGCCATCTGGAGCGGCGAGGCTACCACCGAAATGGCGGAGCCGAAAGGGCAGGAGGAACGCAACGTCGGGCGCTTCGCGGTGCTGACGCGCGGTTCTCTAGCGGGAGCGCGACCGCGTCGACGCAGCGACGCGGCTACAGCGCGAAAGTATCTGTGTACACAAAAGCGGCGCGTTCCGCAGGGAACGCGCCGCTGATGAGTAATCCGCTATCGTGCGGCGGCCTTGGTGCTTCCGCTACGGCAGAGTCGCACCTGACCGGCTCTTCACGAGGCCGATGTCGGTCGCGTTGAGCGAGCCGGAGGTGTTGATGTCGCTGCGGAAGTTCGTGATCGCGACGGTTTGACCAGAGAGCGACTTCACCTGGCCGATGTCGGTCGCAGTGACGCCGCCAGTGCCGTTCACGTCGCCGACAAGGAACCCGATGTTGATGGTGGTGTCGGGCAGCGTCTCGGCGTTGGTGCTCGACATATCGTCGAGCAGGAGGGTGAGGGTCTGCACGTCCGAGACACCCGTGAGGTTGATCGTGACGGTGCTGCCGCTGATCATCGGCGTACCGGAGACGGTGCCAGTGCCGCTCGTGACAGAGGCGGCGCCGGAGGCGATCTGGCGGTTAAACGTCACGACGATCGTGTGGGTGCCACCAGAACCTGCCAGCCGACCCTCAACCCCGGGTGAGCCGGAGAGCGGGAGCGGCAGGTCAAAGACACCGGCCCCGCCGTGGTTCTTCCGCGAGACGGCGCTTGCAACCGTGAACGGCGCCGAAGGAGTGACGGTGAAGTTCGCGTCTGAGATATCAAAGAAGATATTTCCGACAGCTTCGACTTTGATACGCGCCTGGCCTGTGGTGACCTCCGGAACGGTAATGTTTTCCGACCCGTCATTCGGGGTCGACGCAGCTAAGACGATCGGGAACGTTTGGCCGCCGTCGGTCGAAAGCGAAATCTTGACGTTGGCGGTGTTAATGCCGCTTCCGGTTGTGCCGCTGACATCCCAAGTGACGGACCTGGACTGACCGCCGAACCAGTTCACCGGCGACGAATTTTGCGTCGTCACCTTGAAAGGCGTCGCGGTGTTCACCACCGTCAGAACGGTGCCGGCGTCACTAATCCCGCCCTTGGCATCACGCACCGAGACACGGAAATTCATCGTCCGCGCGGCTGACGGTAAATCTTCGCCTGTGATACATGTTGCCGCGCAGACCGAACCTGTCGCCGAAGTTCCGGTAAAGGTGATCGGAGCTTCGTTCGAGTTGTTCAAGATGTAGGGCAGACTCGGGAACGTACGCGTCGGACTGACGGTCGGCAGATAGGACCGGAAACCGGGTCGGAAGACGAGGCTGACATCGTCGTCATCAGTGGTGTTCGGGTAATTCGAGTTAGACGCGCCGGAGTCGTTCTGTTCCCAGTTGTAGGTAAGCGCATCATTGTCCGCGTCCGTCGCACTCGCCGTCAGTGCAAACGGCGTGTTGAATGGAATCGTGTAGTTGGAAAGCGGCGCGATGACGGGCGCAGCGTTTGTGCCGCTCAAGGTTCCACAGGTTCCGCCGGCACCACCGAGGAAAGTAATGATTTCCGTGAGATTGTAGACGTGGAATGTGTCGATGGAGTTGCGTTGCAGGTTCGCGACACTGTTGCAGATGCCGGCGTAGCCCATGATCGTAACAGCGCTGCCGGGTTCTTTACGGGCGGCGATCGGCGAGCTCCCGCAGTTGCTCGACGCGTTGAAGGTGTGGTTTCCGCCGAACTGATGGCCCAACTCGTGCGCGACGTAATCAACGTCGAACGGATCGCCAGTGGGATTCGGTAACCCTGACAAGCCGCGTGCCTTCGACGCGCCGCAGACGGAAGAAAGCTGCGCCACGCCACCGTCACCGGTCTCGAAGAGGTGTCCGACATCATAGTTGGCGACGCCCATGGCCGCATTCACGTTGGTGAGATTCGCATTCAGATCTGCGCTCGAACCGTTATTTGCGTAATCTGCCGGGAGCTCCGGATTGGTGACATAGGTCAAGTTTGTGCCGGAAACGAGCGTGAAACTTACCGCCAGTTCCTTGCGGTAGACCGCGACGATACGATTGACGGAGATGACAACCTGATTCAGAGCGCGGGTTTGCGCCTGTGGATCGGTATCGCCGGGCTGCCGGAAGAAGTTCGTGTATTCAAAGGTCGTCGCGACCGCGAGCCGATAGGTGCGAATCTGCGAGCCGTGTGTGAATTCAGGAAGAGCAATTGTCGAGGGATCCAGCGGCGCTTTCCCCTCGCTGAGCAGTTCATCGAGGAGGCAGTGAAACTGCCGGGCCGGACTTCCAAATTCCTTCTTGCGGAATACGACGTAGTTCAGGGTGTCGTTCGCCTGGTAGGGGTCGATCGAATAAGTCCCGGCTGGATCGAGGACATAGCCGTGAAACCCTCGGTCCGTCCAATCGAACCGAGCGGTCACTGAAGGATTATCGATGCCGTAACCCTGATAGGTTTTCCAATGCGGATATTGAGCGGCGACGTCCGGCGCGAGAATCGGCGATTCCTCCAGACGAAAGCGAGCGATCGTTCCATCGGGGGTTGGCACCGTCAGAATCACCACGGTCGCTTTTGCCTGACCGCTTGATTCGAGCGGGGCGGAATTCAGGACGTTCGCCAGCGCGCCCTGGTCCAAACGGAAGGTGCGATACTTCTCGGGTTGAAGATGACGTTGCCCGCGCGTGGCGATATCGGCCTCGTTCACAGCCTCCCAGATCGGAGTTTCGGCTCGCTGTGCCGAAACGTTCGCGACTTGGAGACACGCAAACGGGAGCAGGAATGCTGCTGCTGTGCAGAGTTTAGACAATTTTAACATAGAGGTTGGTAGGTGAGGTTCCGGGACGAATAAGGCCATCCGGACGCGGTGTGCAGGGACCCGTTCCACGATGGCCGGGGCCGATCATGCCTGATGCTGCAGCATTGGCAAGAACAACTTAATACGTTTTTTGTGCACAGAATACTGCTGCACGTCTTGGCGCCCTCAGATTCTCGGGAGCGGCGACAAGAAGAAGGTCCGAGACATGTCTCGTCTGCAACGCGAACGACAAAGCGGAACGCGCCGTCCCCACGACGCGGCGCCGCTACAACCGCAGCGTCGCCATGGGAGCTGTTAGCTTCCCCAGTCTCAGAAACACGGGAAGCTGACAGCTTCCCCTACAATTTCGCATCGCTGCGCTCCCGGCACTGCGAACGCCCTCGTGATTGCGAGAGGCCAGCTACGGTGCGGTTGTCGCGCCGGTTTGCGACTTCACGATGCTCAGGTCGGTTGCGTTTGTTGCGCCGGAAAGATTCACATCCGACCGGAAATTCGATGCGCTGAGCGTCTGCCCGGATTCCGCTTTCGTCTGGCTGACATCAGAGGCGTTGACGACACCGCTGCCGTTCACATCGCCGCGCAGAAACCCAATCCGCACGCTCACGTCGCCCGTCGCGGAGCCGTTGTTCACCCCGTTCAGCTGGACGGTGACGGTTTGCGCGTTCTCCACGCCGACGAGGTCGACGATAACTTCCGACCCGCTCGTCGCGTAACGATTCACACTGCCTGAACCCTGCACGCTCGCGCCTTGGACGCTCACCGGGGACGCGAAGGAAAACACGATTTGATGTTCGCCCGTGCTCCGGCATTCAATGCCGCGACCGGTGAGCGGCAGCTCGATGTCGAACGGCACGCCGTTATGCATCTTCCGCGAGACCACGCGCGTGGCGGTCGGCGCCGTGGGGATCGGATCGCCAGCGTAGCGCGCGATCGCCCAGTCAAAGCGATACCGCTCGGGCGTCGCCGTTCCAGCCACAACAATGCGTCCGTCGGGCAGAATGAGGACCGTCTCGGCGGAGTCGCCGGAAATGTGCGGGTAGAATTCACTGAAATCGGTGAACACCTTGCCGCCATTCGGCCACGCGCTGTCGAAGGTGCCGTTCGGCTCCAGCCGCAGCACACCGAAATTCACGTGCGAGCCACCGGTGACACGAAATAGTGGGCTCGTGCCGACGACGACGATCTTCCCGTTCTGCTGGACGGCCACACCGCGCGCATAATCGCTCTCGCCGTCGCCACTGATGTCGGCGGTCCACCGTCCGGTGCCGTTAAACGAAGTGTCGAGCGTGCCGTTCTGGTTGTAACGGGCGACTGCATAATCAGCGCGCGCGGTATACGTGGAACTGTTTCGCGCCCAACCAGCGACGACGATCTTGCCGTCCGGCGCGAGGGCCATCGCGTGGCCGAAATCCTCGAAATTGCCGGCGAAATTTGTCGTCACCGTGCCGGTGCCGTTGAAGGAGAGGTCAATCGTACCGTTAGGATTGTAGCGCGCGAGCGCGAAGTCGGCGCCGGTCGACGGCATGTAAGCCACGCCGGCCAGCACGATCTTGCCATCCGGCTGAATCGTGACCGCATACGCCCGATCGCCACTGCCGGCGAAGTCTGTCGTCATGATCCCGCCGACGCCGAAGTCGGTATCGACTGAACCGTCCGGGTTGTAGCGCACGACGGCGAAATCGTAGAGCGCGCCGTTGTTTTCGCCCTGGGTCACGAAACCAGCGAGCACGATCTTACCGTCCGGCTGCAACGCCATGGCCTGGCCGTCATCGAGACTCGACCGGAAGTTCGTGATCACTTTGCCGCCGGTGCCGAAGCTCTGATCGAGGCTGCCATCGGGATTGTAACGCACGAGGGCGAATCCTGAATCCGCGGAGTTATTGATGAACTGAATGACCGCGCGCCCGCCGGCGACGATTTTGCCATCCGGTTGAACGACGACGCCGGCCGCTTCATCACCGTGCCCAAAGAAATCTGTGCGCACCGTGCCGCCGCCGCCGAACGAGGTGTCGAGGGTGCCGTTCGGGTTGTAACGCGCGAGCGCGAAATCGTCCTGATGTCCATTCGTGCTGGCCTTGCCGGCGACGACAATCCTGCCATCCGCCTGCACCGCGATCTGTGAGGGATAGCCGCGAGGGTCAGCGCTGCCGCCGTTCGGCCAAAAGGTCGTGACTTTGCCGTTGACGCCGAAACTTGGATCGAGATCACCGGGAGCAGCGAGGCCGGTGTGAAAGGCGCCGAGAGTTACGGTGAGAACTAATCCGGAGAGCCGGAAAACAGAGCGAAATGCAAGGGGGAGGTGCATGTAAGTTCTTTCGTAGGATGCGGGGCCGGCGCACCTATCTTTATCGATCTTTAAGGTAACAGTGTTGTTATTCGCGGAAGCCGCTCCCGCCATCGGTTAACTCTGCTGCAAATGCACAACGCGGCGTGCTTAGTTAGAAGCACGCCGCGCTGTTCCAGTTTGTTTCGTCAGCTACCCGCCTCGTGTTACGGCGGCAGCTGCATTCCGGTCTGCGCCTGGCTCTTGACGATGCTGATGTCGGTCGCAGTCGTTCCGCCGGTGGTGTTCACATCGGTCCGGAAGTTCGAGAGGCTGAGCGGCTGACCTGATTGCGCCTTGGTCTGGCTGACGTCGGAGGCGTTAACGATTCCGTTTGCATTCGTGTCACCGTAAAGCGCCCCCATGCGCACGCTCACGCTGCCGGTCGTGGTGCCGTCGCTCACGCCGCCAAGCGTCACCCTGATGTTCTGTCCGTTCATTACCCCGCTGAGGCCGACCGCGATCTGCGATCCGCTCGGCGTGAAGCTGGTCACGCTTCCATTCCCTTCCATTGCCGCGTAATCTATCGTCACCGGTGCGGGGAAGTTGAAGATCACCTGGTGACTTCCGGGCCCGGAGCTGGACTGGCGGCATTCGACCCCGCGACCCGCCAGCGGCAGATCGACATCGTACGGTGTGCCGTCGTGCGTCTTCCGCGAGACGGCGCTCGTCGGCGGCGGGCCGGCCGCGACGTTCACGGTCACCGGCGCGCTGAATGGGCTCGGCGCCTGCTCGCTGCCAAACGTGTAGGTGGTGCGGACGCGATAGCAGCGAGTGCCAGCCGGCTGGCCGGTGATGAACACGGAGGTGTTCGGCGTCGTCAGGACGTCGGTCCAGTGCTCGTTGCTGATCGTGATGTTATCGACATACCAGCCGAACGGCGAGGAACCCGCGCGGTTATCAGGTCCGGCGAAATGCCGGAAGCGGAGCCGAATGGTGCGCCCGTTGTACGGTGTCAGATCGACCTGACGCTGGAAGAGCGGCTCGGTGCCGAAGAACTCGCCCGCGATCGGTGCGAGCTCGGAGCGCAAGTCGGTGAACACGGCGTTCCAAGTCGTTCCATCTTCCGAGACTTCGACGAAAGCGCCGTCATCGCTTTCACCCATGTACCAATGCTGGAAGCGCAGGGTCGAGACACCTGCGGCGGGTATGGCGATGGGACTGTTGTAGGTCATAATGGCTGACGCGTTCGTGACTCCCTCCGCCGCGCGCGCGCGGTATGTCTGGCTGTTGTGATGGGGCTTTTCGCCGGCAGGCGCGTTGCTCCAGTTCAGCCCGGCGTACGTTCCGGTCGTCGAGACGGTCCAGTTCGTCATGCCGGCCTCGGCATTCTCGAACACCAATGGCCCACAAGAGGTGTCCGATACCTGGAGGACATCTGGTCCGGTCGCGCCGGCGGGCCGCGTCCAGATCAACTCGTAACGGCCGTCGGGATCCGGGTTCTGATATCCGGCGCCGGTCATGAGCGTGGGCGTCTCGAGCAGAGGACAATTGAAGACGCGGATGTTATCGACGTACCAGCCCTGGTTGCCGCCGCAGCCGTCGAGACCGAACTCGAAGCGCAGCTTGAAGCTGTCGCCCGGCTGCACGAGCGACGAAAGGTCCGCCTTCGTCGTGCCGAACGCCGGGACCTCCGGATCCGCGCCGCTCCAGGCGAACTCGCCCGCTTTCGGATTCGTATTTTGATCAACCGGAGGCGGCGCGCGCAATTGGCTCGGCGGCGCATTAAAGGTGTAGTTCGCCTGCGGGATCAGCTGGAACGCTCCACCGTTGACGCTGATGAGGACATTGCCGCCATCGACGAGAAACTCCGACGCGACGAAGTGCTCGAAGCTCAGCTGCAGGTCGGTGTCGTTCGGGCCGGCAGTGATCGTCGGGCTGGTGATGGAGAATTTGCCCGAGTAATCGCCATTCGGATCGCCGCAAACACCGCCGCCGAAGCCCCACGCAAACGCAGCGGAGCCGGGCCGATTCGCGGGCAGCGAGTTGTCGAGCTCCCAATTGAAATTCGGCCAGCCGGCGAATTCGCCCTGGCTCAGGAGCGTCCAGCCATCCATGCCGGTCTCCCAGTCTTCGCCGAACAAGAGCGTGTTCGCCGGGCAATCAGCCGGCGTATTCGGATCGAGCAGTGGCCCGAAGTTGCACTGCACTGGGCGCCTCTGCATCTCGACCGCAGCCATCGCCTTTCGAACTTCACCGCAATCAGCCGCCGTGATCACCTGGCCCGACGGCGTCCCATTCGGCGATGTCAGCGAGAAGCCGTTCAAGTTCGTGCCGGCTTGCGCGAGATCGTTGCACGCCGTCAGCAGCGACTGCGCGTGGTGCGGAAAGTTTGTGGTCGAGTGCTGATACATCGCCATCGCACGGAAGTAGATGTGCATCGCTTTCGTGAACCCGATGCCCGTCACCGTCTGGCCGTTGAACGTCTTGCCGTCGACGATGATCGCGTAGGCGTGATTCGGAACACCTGAGTTGGTGTGCACGCCGCCGCCATCAGTCGCGGCGCAGAAATACGACGCCGACGACACCTTGTCGGGATCGCCCAGAGTTGTCGGCGACCACATGTCGCGCAGCGGCCCGAGCCCGGCGACATCTTCGCCAATCAACCAGCGCTGACCAGCCGGAGCGGGTTGCGCGTTGTTGCTGCCGCCTTCGCCGTCCATGCCGTTGTGTATATCGACGGTGTCCCCCCAGATGTCGGAGTACGATTCGTTGAGCGCTCCCGACTGGAACGAATAGACGAGGTTATGCGTGAATTGCGTGTAGGCGTGGCCCCATTCGTGGGCCACGACGTCATCTCCATCGATCTCGGGGCAGTAATTTGTCGTGGCACCGTCCCAATACGCGTTCGGGCAGATCGAGTTCACGAGATAGACGGTGCGCATGACGGCACCCATGCCGTTGAAGGAGTCGCGGCCGAACGCGGAGGCAAACATGTTGTAGGTCTGCCCTGAGAACTGAAACAGCCCTTCGATCTGCGGGATCGGGCTCGGGATCGGGTCGTTCTCGTCGCGCACGACAAACATGTCGGGATTCGATGAGTCGTAACGCGGCGAATAGACACGCCGGTAGAGGGCGCTCTGCTTCAGCGGGATGCGGATCAATTCCGCGCCCGTCGCTGCGCTGATCCAGACCTGCTCGAGCGGGGATTGACCGTCGGCAATCTTCACGCTGTAGGCGAGGACGTTCTTCCCTTCGTACCCTTCGAGGAGGCCGGTGCGATAAATGGCGAGCTCGATTTCACCGACGATCAGCTTCCCGATATCGGCGGAGTTCGCCTTCGCGACTGATTCCAATGCCTTTTGCGCCGCCATCTCCTCCGTCAGCGCCGGACGCGTATCGACCGTGATGTTGGGAATAAAGTTGCCGTTCACGGCCGTGATGCCGCGGTCGTTCATGTGCACGATCACCTCGCCGCCGAAGACCTTCAGGCCGCCGTAAATTTGGTTGAATCTCACGTGCGTGGCGCCGATTCCATCCGTGAGGACCCTGGCGACGACCAGCTCGCTGACTGGACGGCTGGCGTTCGTCGCGGCATCCGGGTCGGCGGCTTTGCTGCGCTCGGCTTCGCTCATTCCGAGGAGAGCGCCGTTCGCGCCGAGGAAAACACGCGCGCGATCTTCCGGTTTAGCAAGCGGATGATCAGCGGCGAGAACGCCGGCGCCCTCGGTGCGGACGAACGTGTAGGCGCCGGTCTCGGGCGCGACTTGCGTGACGATCTGCGCCTGGGCTGTGCGTTGCAGGTTCGCGAGCGCTTCGTTCGCCTGCGGAATTGCGGCTGCGTCCGACGCGGCGCCACTTGACGGCGCTGGAGCTTGTTGCCCGATCGCAGCCGTCGAGAAGGCAAATGCGACACAGAAGAACGCCGCCGCAAAGAGCAGACAGCAGAGGGATGCGCGAGTGATGGTTTTACAGTTCATGGGTGTTTAGGGGTTGAGGTTTGCGGGAACGACCGGTGCAGCAGCGCTTGCTGCCGCCGGTGCAGGCGACGGAGGAGGAGGCAAAATGGGGGAGGTGAAACGAAGCATTGGCGCGCGGGGTCGCAGCTCTTCGGCTCACCAAACCTTCGGCTCTCGCGCGTCGTCCAGCCGTATGAGCAGCTTCATCAAACGTTCTGAGCTGCTGAAATTTTGATAAAAAGCAGATACACGCGCGGGCGGTCGGCAGTGCGAAGTTTCTTACGGTGACCGTTCGCTCCGACGGCAGCTCAAAGCCTGGCCCAGGACCGCGTCCTGTTGGCCCGCGCCTGCCTGCAGCTGCTCTGCTGCTGGTGGCGCGGCGACCGTGGCCCTCCCTCGAAAACCCAAATCCCGGCGTTCGTGCGCCGCAAACCTGAAAGGACGAAACATGACACTCGTTTCCTCATTACCCCGCTCCGCCCGCCTCGCGATGTCGCTGGCGCTATTCCTCTGCAGCATCTCCTTCGTCGCGCTCGCGTTCGCCCAATCCTCTGGCTCACGCGGTGCGGACGCGTCCGCCGCCGACAATCCAATCGGCACCGAGGAGCGAACGACCGGTGATGAATCGCCTGAAGTCGCGGCGTTCCGGAAATCGGTCGGCGGCTCAATCACGCCAGTGATCGTCGAGCTGAAAGGCGAGCCCGGTGTTATCCGGAAGGTAAACCTGGAGGAGCGAGGCGAGTCTGTCTCGATGGAATCCGTGTTCGCCTATGCGCAGGAGCTCGTCGGGCGGCAGGATGCGTTCCGCGGTTCACTCGCGCAGCACGGCATCCGCGCGATGATGCGGGAAACGCACGTGCGGCAGATCGACGGCTCTATTCGACACATCCAATATCGGTTCACCTATCTGCTGAACGGTTTCGTCGCCTATGTCGCGACGGACGATCTCGAGAAGCTGCGCGCGCATCCGGAAGTGGCGATCGTCAGCGAAGCGGAGTCGTCTGAGTTCCATCTCGACCGCGCGATCGACCACAGCCTCGGCACGCAGATGAGCCTCGCCGATCGCCGCACAGCGGTTTACGGCGCGACACAGGAGTTCCAGCCGGCCGGCTCTCCCGGTCATCCAGAGACACCGAAGACGACCACGATCGACGGCTTCGAAGGGCAGAACATGATCGTGGCCGTGATCGATACCGGTATCGATTGGCGGCATCCCATGTTTGGAGGCACCGGCGTCGGCCTCGTCGACGCCACGCCGCAACCGACACCGCGCCCACGCGTCTCAGGCCAGCCAGCGAGCCCGGATGACAACCAAAAGGTGATCTATTACTACGCGATGTCGTCACCCGGCGATATTACGGACGATTTCGGCCACGGCACCGTCGTGGCGTCCTGTGTCGCGGGCTATAGCGTTGATGCGAACACGCCCGTTCGGAATGGCTTTGGGACCGGCCGCGACGGAACCGGAGTCGGCCCGACGCTGGACGGAAAGCAGTTGTTTGGCACCGCGCCTCAGGCCCGGCTGATGGCCTACAAGGTCTGTGGCCCGGCGAATTCCTGCGCGGGCGATATCCCTCTCGCGATCGAGGATGCCGCGTCGCCTTACACCCTGGTCGGCAGCGGCAATCCCGGCCCTTCGCCAGTCCCGAAACCCGTTGCCGATGTGATCAATCTGTCTCTTGGCAGCACTGCCGGCGATCCTGCCGCCTCGAACTCTCGCGCGGCAAATAACGCCGCATTGGCAGGCACCATTGTTGTGGCCTCAGCGGGAAACAGTGGTTCGAACATCGGCACGGTCGGGAACCCGGGCGTGGCGACGCTGGCGATCGGCGTGGCAGCGAGCCTCGATCCTGGATCGGTGGCCGGCGCTGGTGTTCTCGCTCCCGGCGAGGTCAGCGACCCGCGACTTCCTGCGACGCCGGGCCCGACGCCAGAGGTCGGCCAGACCTCGAACCAGAACATGCCGCAACCCGGCGAACGCCAGGGGATGCGTATCTTCCCGGTCGCTGGGGGTGGACCGTTGCCCGCGGAAAGCAATCCTGCCCAGCCGGTGCAAAACAACAGCGGATCGATTTCCGCTCACTACGTCTTTGTTGATCGACGCGACCCGGCGACACCCATCCCGACCTCTGTCGGCAACCGGATTGCGCTGGTAAAGTTCACCGGCACCTTCGCCGCAGCCGCGAACGCGCTCGCCGCGCAGCCGGTCCCGCCGTCAGCGATTCTCCTCATCACCAGCGTTGAGTCAGCGACGGCCGTGCAGGTTATCCGCGGCATCCCAACGTTCACCATCGGCGAGAACGACGGCAATTATCTGATCGATCGGATGATCACCGGCGATCCGGGAGACGGTGATCCTAACGTCGACGTTCCGCCGGGCACGATCTCGGAGCTCCCGATGCGTTTGCAGGAGTCGGTGACAAACGCCGACTTCAACGGCGTCATGGCGGGGTTCAGTTCGCGGGGACCGAACGATCACCCGAACGCGAATTATCGCGTCCTGAAACCAGACGTCACCGGGCCGGGTGTCGGCATAGTCGGCGCGGCCACCATCGAAGGGATACCGGACGATGCGATCGGCCTCGCGAGCACGACGGGCTATACGTCGGCAAACGGGACGAGCTTTTCGGCGCCTATCACTGCGGGAGCAATGGCATTGATCCGCCAATACGTGCGCAATGTGCTGAATCTCGACTCGACCGACCCTGCCGATCGCACGAGGCGCTTCGACACGGTGACGGTCGCCCGCGCGCTCTTGCAGAATTCGGCGACGAATCTGCGCAACGGATTAGGTCAGCCCCAGGGCAACGGAAGCGCTTCCGTCGCATCGATCAACGACATGGGCTCTGGCCACATCAACATCGCCGCTGCGCTGGCCGGGGACGCCATCATGGTAGCTCCGACGTTGTTGCTCACGAACCCGAACGAGTACACTCCGACGCCGCCGGCTACCGGTTCACGGACGGTGCTGATCCCGACCGCGAGCTTCGGCTCGGTCCCTGTTGTGCGGCTAAACGACACGCTCGTGCGCACGCAGGAGGTCGTCATTCGGGACGTGAGTCCGTCCGGCGCAGGCGGCGGAACCTATAACCTGACGGTCCAGGACAACCGCAACACGCTCAACAATCCTGCATTCCAGATCACGATGGTGGGTGCGCAGAACAGCACGACGCCGATCACCTCGATCAATGTTCCGGCCGGTGGCCAGGCGTCGTTCTTCGTCCGCGTCACGGCCGATGGCCAGCAGCTCGTCACGCCGAGCGAAGAGTTCATGTGGTATGTCTCCGCCACGCACAACAGCACAGCGAAGAGTTTGCGCATGCCGTTCTACTTCCGCGCCGTGAATGCGCTCGTGCCGAACTCAGCCGCGCCGAATCAACAAGCGCCGCAAGGCAACGAGGGGCAACCTGTCGGCAATTGCGCGACCGACACGAACGGCAGCTACACCATCAACTGGACCTACACAGGGCCGACGTTGCTCCGGTTCCGCGTGCAGGAGGGCACCTTCTCGCAGTCGATCTTCTTCGACAACGCCGACGAACCTCTGATGCCGAATGCCGCTGGGACGACCGTCGTGCACGAGAACACCCGCTGGCGCGATGCCGGCATTTCCGGCACTCCGCAGACACCGCCCCAGTGGACCACGGAGGCAAATCCAGACACGATGAGCCCCGCTTACTTCATCCCGAATGGGCAAAACCAGAATCACTCCCTGACGATGCGTAATCGGATCACTCTCCCTGCGACAGGTCTTACTCTTAGCTTCACCTCGCGGGAGAGCATCACGACCAGCACCAACCCAGGGAACGCGAACTACGGCTTCGTCGAATTATCGACGGACGACGTCGCCTGGCAGCCGATCCTGCGGGTGAATGGGACGTTCAGCGGCCGGCGCGAAATCGACCTCAGCGGTTACGCCGGGCAGTCGATCCGCCTCCGGTTCCGCTTGCAGACGAACCTCGGCACGGTCAGTGGCGCGCAAGGCTGGTGGGTCGAGAACATCGACATCAGCTCCGATGACTTCGCTACGATCGGCGAGCCGCTGGTCGGTTCGAACTCGCTGGCGGTCACTGGACGCCGGAACGGCAGCTACTTCTATCGAGTGGCCGGGATCTACGCGAACCCGAACCCGGACGATGTCCAGACGACCGTAACTGGGCCGTACAGCAATCTGCGCTGCGTCACCGTCACCGGCGTCGTCGGTGCGGTCTCCCGGAAGTTCCACGGGGCCGCCGGTGGGTTCGACATCCCGCTGCCCTTCAACGCGACGCCGCCGATCCCGAGCATGCGCGGAATCGAACCGCGGAGCGGCGGGACCGAGGGCCGACACACGATCGTGTTTCAGTTCCCGGAGAGCGTCAGCGCCGTCGACACCGCGACCGTGACCGGCCAGAACGGCACACCGACGATCATCGCGCGCGACGCGGGACCGGGGCCGAACGAATACACGGTCGCGATCGGCAATGTCGCGGACGTGCAGACGGTAGTTGTGACGTTGACCGGTGTTCGTAATGCTGGCGGCACGAACATCGGTAACTTCTCCGTGCCGATGGGCGTGTTGCTCGGCGACGCGACGGGGAACGGAACGGTGAACGCGACCGACGTCGGTCAGGCGAAGTCTTTGTCGGGTCTTCCGGCGGACGCAGGAACGTTCCGGAACGACGTGAACGTGAACGGCGCCATCAACAGCTCGGATATCTCGACGATCAAGAGCACGTCCGGCAACACTCTGCCGTAGCTAGAGGTCGGATGGCGGCGCGGCGAGCAGCCGCGCCGCCGTTCTCGGCGTTGGCGCGAAGCCACACGCCTCCAGCGGATTACGCCGCGAGGAGCTCCAGCAGCAGAGTAGATTTACCAGAATTTCCCGGCCAAACGCCTGCTGAGGCACGGAATCAACGGTAATTCTCTATCCCCTATGAAAAAGAACCCTGCCCCCGAATCCGGAATTTTCACCACACGCAGCGTCCTGAGCGTCACTCTCTGCCTCACAGGCGTGATGTTCGCGATGTTCAGTCTTGCTGCTGACCCTGCGAAGCCATCGGCGAGCGACAGTGCGTCGCAAACTCCCGAAGCGGCGCAACAAACGCTCGCGCAGCTCGAGAGTGAGCGTGGCACGCAGATGATCACGCAAGTCTCGCGGTCGACCGGCCGCTTTGCTTTCGTGCGCGCGCCCGGCGGCAATGTCCTCGCCGCGACACGTGACGCGTCCGCCAGCCCCGAAGCGCGCGCGGCCAGCTTCCTCGCCGAGTACGGCGGCCTCGTCGGACTGACGCAGGCTGAGCGCGACAGTGTTCGCACCGGCGCGAAACCCGAGGCGGGCAGTGACCTGCAAGTCGTCAAGACCGACACGGACCAGCTCGGCATGTCACACGTCCGCCTCGACCAGCACTATAAGGGCTTGAAGGTGTTCGGCGCCCAGCTTGTCGTCCACATGAATGGCGACGGCATCACGGCCGTGAACGGCGAGTTCGTGCCGGATATCGCCGTCAGCACAATTCCCGCGGTCTCAAAGGATGCCGCGGCCGAAACAGCGGTCGCGATTCTGCGCAAAGGCGGTGGCGGTGAAGACCTGAAGATCAACAAAATCGATCTCGCCATTTACCCGCACGGCCTCTTCCAGGACCAGCCTGTGGTGAGCCGGCTCGCCTATGGCGTGGAGGTGGAAGGCGCGAAGAAACACGAAGTGGTCTGGGTCGACGCGGAAAACGGCGCTGTCTTGAATCGGATTTCACGCCGTCACCACGCTCTTTACCGCGAAGTTTGGTCGCCGGAATACCGGCCTCTGCCTTCTCCTGCGCCCCAGCCGTTTCTCCAGCGCAAAGAAGGTGACCCGCCGCATCCCACGCCGTTCGTAAACAACCTCTACGACTTCGCCGGTGACACGTACAACCTCTACGCCTCTGCGTTCGGCCGCGATTCCTACGACGGTGCAGGTCATAAGATGATCAGCGTCTACTTGATCAATCAGCAATGCCCGAACGCATACTGGAACAGCGAATCGACAAACTACTGCCCCATTTTCGACGCGGATGACGTCGTCTCACACGAGTGGGGTCACGCCTACACGGAGCACACGCACGGCTTGATCTATTCCTTCCAGTCCGGCGCGCTGAACGAGTCTTACTCGGACATTTTCGGCGAAACGATGGATCTCTTAAACATGCGCGACGGCAGCGGCGGCACTAACAACAGCCAGCCTTATCCCGCAGGGCAGCGCTGGCTCGTCGGCGAAGACCTCGGCGCGGAACTGCAGGAACTCCTCCTCCGCGATATGTACGATCCTGATCGTCTCGGCGATCCAGGCAAAGTATCCTCGGAGAATTACTTCTGCGGAAGCGACGACGGTGGCGGCGTCCACACGAATTCCGGGGTGCCAAATCACGCCTACGCCCTGATCGTCGACGGCACGCAATTTAAGCCAGCCGACCCTGCGATAGGGCAGGCCGCGGGGACCTACAACGGGCAGACGATTACCGGCATCGGCTTCACCAAAGCGGCCGCAATTTACTGGCGCGCGGAGAGCGTTTACCAAACTCCCTCGAGCAATTTTCCTATCCACGACCAGGCGATCCAAACCTCGTGCAACGACCTGATCGGGGCTGATCTGAGAAATCTCTCAACCACCAGCCCGACCGGTGTCGTGTCGTCAGACAGAATCACGGCGGCAGATTGCCAGCAGGTGGCGAAGGCAATGCTCGCAGTAGAGATGAGCGCCCCACCGCCCTGTCCTTTCGCGCCCCTGCTTTCCCCGGCTCCGGCGCCGATTTGCCCCGGGGCAAACACTAACGTCATTTTTGAAGAGGATTGGGAAGGTGCCAACGCTGACGCAGGATGGACGCGCACCAGCAACGGATTCGGAACCGGCACTCAGGACTGGGAGGATAAGACCCGGCCGCTCCGCGACTTTAAACTGACGACGACGATTCCGCCGGGTCACAATGGTGGTCAGGTGATTTTTGCGGACGATCCACGCGTCGGTGAGCCCGGTGGAGGCACCTGCGCGCCTGGCGGCGATTATTCAGGTGAGTACACGATCTCTAGTCCGGCGATCCCGATCCCGGCCGGCAGAAACAACGTCCACGTGAGCTTCGACCACTATGTCGCGACGGAGGGGACGGTGGATGGCGGTCAACTCGAAATCAGCACGGACAACGGCGCGAATTACATCTTGATTCCGAACGACAAATTCGTGTTCAACGGCTACAATGGCCACTTCGATCCTCCGCCTCCCGTTGGTGTCCACACTGGACCAAACGCCACAGAAGAGGCTTGGACTGGTACTAACGGTGGCACCGTCACAGGTTCGTGGGGCAAGTCAGTCGTCGACATTTCCGAATACGCGACACCAGGATCGACGATCCGCATCCGGTTCCACTGGACTCAGGACGGGTGCAACGGCGTCGAGGGTTGGTGGATCGACAACATCCGCGTCTACGACTGCGTCGATCTTCCGGCTCCGACTTTGTCGACCGGCAGCGACTATCAGAACCCTGACCCGGACGGTGCTTACACGCTGAACTGGACGCGGCCTCCGGGAGCAGTCGGGCCCGATCTGTTGCAGGAATCGCAGACTTCCTGCGACCCGCTCTTCGCTGACAACGCGGAGGGAACTCTCGCCACGAACTGGGTGGCCACTCGCGAGCAGTTTGCAGCGACATGGCAGCAGGGAACAAAGCCGCGGCACGCACCGAATAACGCCTTCTGGGCGTCCCCGACCCCTGGCGGCGAAGTAACGTTCGGCACGTCTACGTTAACGATGCGGAACCCGATCACGATCCCGTTTGTCGGCACGACAACGCTGAACTTCCGCGAATGGTACTTCAACGAAGAGGACGACCGCGCCTTCGTGGATATCACGACCGACAACGGCACCACGTGGACGACGATCCATACTGTCGCGCGCGACATGGGTGGGTTGCCCGAGACCGGCGCGAATGCCTATGCCAACGAAGCGCTCATGCCGCGACAGCTCGACCTCACGCCGTACGCGGGCCAACAGGTGAAGGTCCGCTTCCGGATGGTGCACGGCGGCCAGGAATACTTCCTGTTCGTCACCTACGGCTGGTACGTTGATGATATCGTGGTGCAGAACGACAACTGGGCCACGCTGGCCGAGACGAACGCCACTTCGCTGCTGGTGTCCGGGCGCGGTGCCGGGAAACACTGCTACCGTGTGAATACCAATTACACGATTGGCAACGAGACGTTCGACAGTCCATTTAGCAACGTAGTCACCACCATCGTCGCCGAAGGTGTGACGCCGTTCCTCACTGGCATTGTCTCGAGGAAGACACACGGTGCTACGCCGTTCGATATTCCGCTTCCACGGCCAATCGCCGGGCCGGCCGGCATTGAGTGTCGCAACCAGGGCAACAACTCGCACCAGGTCGTCTTCTTCTTCGACCAGCCAGCAGCCGTCACCAGCGCATCGGTCACGCCGGGCCCTGGCGGCACCGCTGAGGTCGCGAACATGAGCGGGAACACCACGAACACGGTGACGCTGACCCTTACCAACGTCTCCAATGCACAGACGCTGCAGGTGAATCTCAACGGCGTTTCGGATGGAATGACGACGCAGAACTTCAGCATCCCAATGTCGGTCCTGAATGGCGACACCACTGCAAACCGCGCCGTCACCTCGAGCGATATTGGCCAGGTGAAGAGTCAATCGGGTCAGCCGCTGAGCGGCGCGAACTTCCGCCTTGATGTGAATGCGAATGGCGACATTAACGCCACCGACATCTCGCAGGTGAAGGCGAACTCCGGCACGTCACTGCCGCAGTAGACGCTCTCCAGTCGCGCGCGCGCGTTCGCCGTAACGGTGAACGCGCGCCGCACCCGGCGGGGTGATGTTCAACACGGCCCGCGGCGTTTTCGGCCGGCACCAGCGGCACTCGATCAGCGCTTCAGCTGAGTACCCTGCGCCGACCGATCAAGCGCGGACGTCGTCGCGGGACGGGGGACTTGCGTCGAGCGACCGGCGGGAGGCACGAGCTTCGACTGTGCGTCTAGATCTCGACAACGACGAAAGAGTTTGGTACTCGCCGCAGTTGGACCGGCAAACAGCCGATGCTTGCGACTTTGGCGGTAGATCGCCAGTGACACACTGTCGAGCGATTGTCAGCTGGATATTACCGTCGTGACAGCCGGCGGCGATGGTCCTGCGCGGCAGCATCGGACGAACCGAAGCCGCCTTCAAAAGTCCACGCTCTCGACGGAGGCAAGAAAACCGACGGACCATCGAACCGTCGCAACACCTCATCCCGCTCGGCGCGTCGGCCTTTGTCTCAAGCGTCAGTTATCTGCTGCAACGCAGGAACAACGCTGATGAGGCACGGCTGCGCTCGGGCGGGCACGAACCCGTACACTTTACAGTGGCTCGGTGCGCGCCGATCCACTTCAGAGGTGCACGTTCGACTCATGAGCCGTCGCTTGTGCATCACGGGTCATTAAAGCGCTGCAAATCGAAGGGGCGGCGGGGAGCGTGCGTCGCCCCTGCGCATCCCGCAACCGCCTGACAACAGTGCGACTGGGAGAACCGCGCGAACATGATCCCTCTCCACAAGTCGCACATACTCTCACCTCCGAACATTCGTCGGATGGCGGTGGCGATCCAGTTCCGTAGCGAGTGTCAGAAGACATTCTGCCGCCGTTGCGACAGGAACGAGGCGGGCAGGACGGTTCGCGCAGCGTTGCCGGCGCGGCCGGCGGGTCGGGTGCTGTTTGCGCGGATATAGCCTTGCAGCGGCTTCCTGCTGCTGCGACCAGGTCGATCACTCCAGCGATTTCTCTATCTGGATCCGCGCAATCAAAGAGAGGGCGCCTCACCGACAGCGTGCTGCACGGCGCCGCGTCACCGCTGCGAACCGTCGGACAATTCGCTCCCCCGTTCGCAGCCGACTCCATGATTCAGCGGCTCTCGCGCAGAAGCGATTCGCGTCGTGACACCGCGAGCGTCGCTACCTGAATCAGCAGACAGGCATGAACAATCGCGTCAGCCAGGCGAACAGGAGCTTCCGCGGGTGGCGAGACCAAACCCGCTCCAAAGGTTTCAGGCCCAGCCCGTCGCCGGGCGAACAGCGTGCGCGGCACACACGACGAGTGAGAGCGAAGATGCCGCAGCGAGCAGCTCGTCGCGCTGCAGTGCTGCAGAAGTTGAGCAGCCGCTGCGGGACGAGCGACCGCTGAGTGATTGAGCGGTCATTCGCGTGGGGTGAGGAATTTGCGCGCTCGCTCAAATCCTCCTTCGCTCTCGGCTACCCCAACGAGCCGAGAGCGGCGCAGATCTAACAAATCAAAGTGTCGGACGAGCCATTGAGTTCGATGCGCCGCGAACTCGCTCGTGCATCAGCGCAATTACGCCGCCTTCGAGCGACGATGTTTCCGGTAGCCCGCGACCAGCAGCATGCCGCCGCCGATCACTGCCAGACCGACGGTGGTCGGCTCTGGAATCACGTTGATCGTCGCCATCGCGGTGAAAGCGCGGTCGTCGAAGTTTCCGCCGGTGCGATCGGTGACGATACCGCGATCGGTAAAGATCGTGTACTGGCCGACCGGAGCGTTCATCGTGTCGATCGTGAGGATCGCAATCGTATATGTGCCAGCAGGGTCGGTGTCTTCACCGTTATTGGTCGCGCCGAGATCATGGTTGTTCACCGGGTCGAGCAAACTGTTGTTACCCGTGAAGAGCGTCGCGTCGCCGGTGGTGGGATCCGGATACGGGAAGATTACCCCACCTTGCATCGTCCACATGCGTGCAGTGATCCGGAAGAGTCCGCTCCCGTTATTGCTTTGCAGGAAGTAGGTAATGCCGCTCGAGATGAAGTTCGTGGTGATCTGCAGCTGCAGAAAGAATTGCTGATTCTGCGTGATCGTGATCGTTGAGCTATTAAAAGGCCCGCCCATGTTGGTGTTGGCGAAGAGATTCGCCGTCACCATCGGCGGCTGCGCATTGCCATTCTGGACGGCCAGGAATGGGCAAATCACGAGGGCTGCGATGAGGAAGAATCTGCGAACCTTCGCAGACGTCAGGTTAGTTAGGGAGTTCATGTATGTTGTTTCTCTTTCGTTGGGGTTGGTTTGATGGTGCCTGATTGCGCGCGGTGATGCACGCCAAAACGCACGATCGGCCTTAATTTCCTGCAATTTTTAGCTCCTGCTTCGGAACTGTCACGATAAATCTACAAAAACTGCGCTTTTTTTTGCCAGCCAATAGTTACAGCTCCGTAGCAAAGTTTCGCTGGCCAGATCATTCGTCGGTGTACCAGGCCCTCCGGAAGTCACAAATTACCGCCGGTGTGCTGTATACATGCGCTACGCACGCGCGTTGCCGGCCATCTCCGAGGTGCAATGCGGGCATCGCGTCGCTTTGATCGGAATCGTCATCGCGCAAAACGGGCAGTCCTTCGAGACGGGTGGCGCCGAGCCCGGCTGCGGACGCTTCAGCCTGTTGATTGCGCGGACGAGCATGAAAACAGCGAACGCGACGATGATAAAATTCACCACCAGCGTCAAAAAATTGCCGTAGTTCCAGGTGACGGCGCCTGCTTTCGCCGCTTCCGCCGCCGTCGCGAAGACCCCGCCGCCGGGCGCATTCTTCAAGATGAGGAACTGGTTCGAGAAATCCAAGCCGCCCGTCAGCACACCGATTGGCGGCATGATGATGTCTTTCACAAGTGACGTAACGATGCCGCCAAACGCCGCCCCGATGATGATGCCGACCGCCATGTCGACCGCATTCCCCTTGATCGCGAATTCCTTGAACTCTTTCAGCACAGCCTCGGATGTTCGTTACGTCGCCACTACATTCACAAGCTTTTTCGGAACGACGACCACTTTGCGAATCGTCTTGCCGCCGGTGAATTCCTGCACCTTCGGGCTCGCGAGCGCGGCGGCTTCGACATCGGCTTCTGGCGCATCGGCGCTCACCACGATCTTGTCGCGCATCTTCCCGTTCACCTGGATCACAATCGTGATGTCTTCTTCGAGCAAAAGCTCTGCGTCGTATTCCGGCCACGTTTGCATGGTGAGGTCGCCGCCGCTCCCGCCGAACCTTTGCTGAAGTACCTCCCACAGCTCCGAGCTGAGATGCGGGGCGAAGGGATTGAGAATCACGAGCAACGGGCGTAGCGCGGAGACGGGTTTCACCCGACCGTTCGTCAGGGCGTTTACCAGGATCATCATCTGCGAGATGGCCGTGTTGAACGATAACGTCTCAATGTCTTCGCCGACCTTCTTGATCGTGGCGTGCAGGACCTTGAGCTGCGACTTCTCAATCGCGGCCTCTTGCACGCCCGTGGAGAGCACCCACTCGCCGGCCTGGTTTTCCTCCATCATCAAGCGCCAGACGCGCGCGAGAAAGCGCGACACGCCTTCCACGCCTTTCATGCTCCAGGGCTTCATCTGCTCGAGGGGTCCCATGAACATCTCGTAGCAGCGGAACGCATCCGCGCCGTACTCGTCGATCACGTCGTCGGGATTGACGACGTTCCCCCTGCTCTTCGACATCTTCTGGCCGTCTTCACCGAGGATGATCCCCTGGTTCACGAGCCGCTGGAATGGCTCTGGTTTCGAGAGATGGCCAAGATCAAACAGCACTTTGTGCCAGAAGCGCGCGTAGAGCAGGTGCAGCACTGCGTGTTCGGTGCCGCCAACGTAGAGATCGATGCCGCCGGGCTGCGCGCCCCCCATCCAGTAGCGTTCCGCCTCTTCTCCGACGAAGCGCGCGTCGTTCTCTGGATCGCAGAAGCGCAGGTAGTACCAACAGGAGCCGGCCCATTGCGGCATCGTGTTCGTCTCGCGCGTCGCGTTATCAGAATACCGAATCCAATCCTTCGCCTTTGCGAGAGGCGGCTCGCCGGTGCCTGTCGGCTTGAAGTCGGCAAGCGGCGGCGGCTCGAGCGGCAGCTCGGATTCGGGCACGGCTGCGTGTTTTCCATTGCGCCAAACGATCGGGAATGGCTCGCCCCAATAGCGCTGGCGCGAGAAGAGCCAGTCCCGCAGCTTATAGTTGATCATCCGGCGACCGATCGCCTGCTCTTCGAGCCAAACGATGATCTTGCTTTTTGCAGCGAGCGTCGGCAGGCCATCGATCAACGGCGAGTTTACCGCGAACCCTTCACCCGTCGTGCAAACCAGCGGCGGCATACTGCACGGCGCCTCGCCGCCGTCAGATGATCGCGGCTCCGCTGCGACCACTTCGCGGATCGGCAGCTGATATTTCTGCGCGAACTCAAAGTCGCGCTCGTCATGCGCCGGCACGGCCATGATTGCGCCGGTGCCGTAACTCATCAGCACATAATCCGCGATCCAGATGGGGATCCGCTCTTCGTTGACTGGATTGATCGCGAACGCGCCGGTGAAGACGCCGGCTTTCTCTTTTGCGAGCTCGGTTCGCTCAAGGTCGGATTTCGATGCCGTCTCGGCTCGATAGCGTTGTATCGCCTCGCGCTGCTCATCCGAGACAAGGGCGTCAACGAGCGGGTTCTCCGGCGAGAGAACCATATATGTGGCGCCGTACAGCGTGTCAGGCCGGGTCGTGAAAACCGTGATCTTCACATCCGGATGTTCCGCGGCGGCGAACTCAATCTCGGCGCCTTCGCTCCGCCCGATCCAATTCCTCTGCAGCGCCTTGATCGAGTCTGGCCAGTCGAGGCCTTCCAGCTCGTCGAGCAATCGCTCAGCGAACGCGGTGATCCGCAGCATCCATTGTCGCATCGGCCGCCGCACGACGGCGAAGCCGCCGACTTCGCTCTTCCCGTCGATCACCTCCTCATTCGCGAGCACCGTGCCGAGCTCCGGGCACCAGTTCACCGGCACCTCGGCGACGTAGGCGAGCCGCACGCTGTCGGGATCAGCGCCGCCATACGTCGCGGTCGGTTCCGCGCGACGCGTCTCGGGATTGAACCAGGAGCCGTAGAGCTGCAGAAAAATCCACTGCGTCCACCGGAAGTATCGCGGGTCCGTGGTGTTGATCTCGCGCTGCCAGTCATACGAGAAGCCGATCCGCTTCAGCTGCGCTTTGAACTTCGCGACGTTCTCCCGGGTGGTGATCGCCGGGTGCTGACCGGTCTTGATCGCGTACTGCTCCGCGGGCAAACCAAACGCGTCCCAGCCCATCGGATGCAGCACGTTGAAGCCGCGCATGCGTTTGTAGCGCGCGATGATGTCGGTCGCGGTGTAGCCTTCCGGATGCCCGACGTGTAACCCGGCGCCGCTTGGGTACGGGAACATGTCGAGGATGTAGTATTTTGGTTTCGAGCGGTCGAAGCCCTCGGCACCGGGGTTCGGCACATGAAAGGATTGCTGCGCGTCCCAGATCGCCTGCCACTTCGGCTCGATGCGATCGAAAGGATAAGGTTTGCGCCGTTCGCTCATGCAGAAGGATAAGAGGATTAACAGGATTCCCGCGATTGTCGCCGAAAGTCGCTGGAAATCCGCGGATGCAAGCGGCTAACTGCGCGAGCGACATGTTTCATCTCCTGCTCGCGACCCGCAACGCGCACAAAACGCATGAATTCGCCGAGATCCTCGGAGACGACTTCGCTGTGTCTGATTTGTGCGGGGTCAATGATGTCGCGGAGGTGGAAGAGACGGGAGAGACGTTTGAGGAAAATGCGCGGCTGAAGGCACTCGCCGCTTCGCACGGATCGCCAGAGCTCGTCATCGCCGACGACTCTGGACTCGAGGTAGCAGCACTAGGTGGCGGACCGGGCGTTTACTCAGCGCGCTATGCCGGCGAGAAGGCGAGCGACGCCGAAAACATCGCGAAGCTTCTGACGGAACTCGGCAAAATCGGTCCGCAGCAACAGTCGCGTGCGGCGCGGTTCTGCTGCGCGATCGCGGTCGCGCGCTCTGGCGTTGTTCTCGAGGTGTTTATCGGAACGGTGAACGGCGTTATCGTCGACGCACCTCGCGGGGACAAAGGCTTCGGCTACGATCCGATTTTCGTTCCGACGGGATACGAAAAGACGTTCGCGGAACTCGGAAGTTCGACGAAGAATCGCATCAGCCATCGCGCGGTCGCGATTGCAAAACTGCGCGACGGGCTAGCGCACCTCGCCGCCGCCCGCGGCTAAAGACCGTCGCGACTACGGGGGCGGAAGGGTCCCGGCCGAACCCTGCGGCGCGGCAGTTTTGATCTGGTAGCCGATCTTCTCGATGCCAGCGGACCGGATACGATCGAGGAGCGTGATCACGTCGCCGTGGAGCGCATTCTGCTCCGCACTGAGGGAAACCTTCACGTCTTTGTTCGCCTGGTACATTTCGTAGAGACGCGGCAGGATTTGCTCATCCAGCATCGGCGTGTTGTCGAAGTAGACGAGGTTGCCTTCCGTGACGCGAATGCGCACGAGATCCTGCGGTGCGTCCTGAGGCTGTTGGGGCGCATTCGGCGCCGGCAGATTGACGCGGATGCCCTTCATGTGCGTCTGGCTCAAGCTCACCATCATGAAGCTGGCGAGCAGGAAGAACATGATATCGATCAGCGGGACGATCTCAATTCGCGCGTGCTTCTTCGGTATCGGGGAACGCATTCTCATCGTGTATCTCTCCCGTTAGACTTAGAACTGCGCTCCGGTCATCGTGAACGTGATCGGCGTTCGCACCTTCGACACGGTGCCCGGCCTGAAACGCCACCTCTTGAACGCGCTCACCGCCGCGTTATCCAGAATCGAGTTGCCCGTGCTGGTCGCCATGACGGCACTGGTCACGTTACCGGTCGCGACATCGACAGTCATGACGCAGACACCACTTCCGGTCGCACGGGTTCGCCGTGCTTCATACGGATATTCGGGGCGAGGTGCACTAATGGCGACAGCCTTCGCCGACGACATCGACATTGGTCCTGCGGTAGCCTGAGGTGCCTGCGGCCGGGCGATCGGTGCCACCGGCTTCGGCTTCTCCGTTCGCGGTTTTGGCGGCGGAGTTGGTTTCTCCTCTTCGACAAATTCCGGCGGATCAATCGGCTCGGGCGGGGCGTCCAGTGGCTCGGGCTCTTCTTCTTCTGGTGGAGGCGTCGGCTCCGGCTCGGCCGGTTGCTGTTCGAAGGTGACTTCTGCGATCTGCTCGAGGTCGGGCATCACGTCAGCGACGGGCTCTTCCTCCTTCAGGGCCGCAATGCCGACCGCAAGTGCATGCAACGCAAACGCACCCCCGAACGCCAGGAACACCTGCCATTTCGGAGCAGGTTTATAAAGAAGTGGGCCTGCCATAACTTCCTTGCTCTATTTGCCCGGAGCCGGCACTCCCGCGGAGGCCTGGCTCTTGATTTCGAATGCGATTTTCGTGAAGCCGGTCGAGCGGATCTGATCCAGCAACCGCGTCACGTTGCCGTGCAGCGCTTCGCTGTCGCCGCGAATGAAGATCTTCGCCTCCGGCGTGGTCGCATAAAGCGGCTTCAGCTTCAGCGGCACGTCCTCGTAATTGATCCGCTCTTTGTCCCAGTAGATGTAGCCATCGCGATCCACCGAAAAGCTGACGTAATCTTTCTTCGACTGCGTCTGGCCGGAGCTGCCGGTCGGCAGGCTCACCTTCATTCCCTTCATGGTGGTCTGGCTTAGACTCACCATCATGAAGCTCGCGAGGAGGAAGAACATGATGTCGATCAACGGCACGATCTCGATCCGCGCGTGCTTCTTCGGGATGGGGGAGGAAACTTCCATGGTGCAGCGGTGCTACGCGATCGGTGGCTGCTACTTCGTCATCGCGGTGATGTCCATCTCACGCGATTTGTTGTGCGCTTCGAGCATAACTTCCAGGTTCGTGGCCGCGGTCTGCAACTCGAACTCCAAGTTAGACACACGAGACGTGAAGAAGTTAAACGGAATTAGCGCGAAGATAGCGATACCCAGACCGGCTGCCGTCGCGATGAGCGCTTCCGCGATACCGCCAGTCACCGCCTGCACGGCGAGCTCTTCGTTGCCGAGGAAGCTGAACGATTTCATCAGACCGGTGATCGTTCCCAACAGACCGAGCAGCGGAGCGAGCGTCACGAGCGTGTCCATGACGACAAGGAATCGGCCCGCGCGCTTGATCTCGATACCCGCGGCGACTTGAAGCGCGCCCTGGAGCGACGCGTGCTGGTGGTTCAAGCCGTTCCAGATCATGCGGAGAACCGGATCCCGCGAACCGCGGGAGAGCCGCGAAGCTTCCGCGACATCGCCATTCTCGATCGCGGTGAAGACCTTCTCGATGCGCTTCGGATCGCGGCGCATCCAGCGGAAGAGCCACCAGAAGATGCGCTCCAGAACCACGGCGATCGCGATGATCGACGCGATGCCGATCGGATACATGATGTAACCGCCTTTGATAAAGTTATCGACGAGCACGTTGCCGGTGTTCGGCTCGGCGTGCATCGGAGCATGAGCCGCGGCCGCAGGACTCGCAGCGGCTGCAGGCGCACCCGCTGCCGCAGGAGCAGCGGCGGCGGCTGGAGCACCGGCGGCAGTCGAAGGCGTCGTGCCGGGTGGGACCACGGGCAGCGTGGAGGCGTCGATCGGCGGAGCGGTCGGAGCTAACCCAGGAGCGCCCGGTGCCGCGGCCGGATCGGTCGGTGCAGCGCCAGTCGCCGGGGCGGTCGTTGCTGGCGTGCCGACGGCTGGCGGAGGAGGAGGTGCAGTTTGGCCGAACGAAGTCAGCGCGAACGTGAGCGAGCAGAGGGTGGCGGTTAGCAATGTTTTCATAGGTTTGAGGGAGAGGTTTATTTACCGGCCCGGTTGTCTGGCGAGTCGTCGCAGTTATCCCCAATGGAAGAACGGCGAGTCGAGCAAAACTTTTCGCAAGTCTCCATTTCGTGTTTCCGAATTTTGGAACCCACAAGCATAGATCGCATCATCAACGCTCGTGGGATGTAGCGCATGGCCATGATATTTTCTGGCATGCGATTATTTTGCCGCCACGGCGACGCGATTTTTCAGCGGCGGCCATTCACCAATGGTCGCCTCCAGCGTGTCACCCGCCTGGATCGGGCCGACCCCGGAAGGCGTGCCGGTGAGGATCACGTCGCCCGGCAGCAGCGTTATCGCCACCGACGAAAACGCGACGATCTCGGACACGGAGTAGATCATCTGGCTGGTGTGCGCGTGCTGCCGCACCTCTCCATTCTGCCGCAACGTGATCGGCAGATCGGAGACATCGACATCGGTGTAAAGAAACGGCCCGATGGGCGTGTAGGTATCGAATGATTTCGCGCGACCGAACTGCTTCTCCGCGCTTTGCAGATCGCGATCGCTGATGTCGAGCCCGATCGTGTAACCGAACACATGATCAAGTGCGGCATCGACGCTCACGTTCTTCGCCCGACGTCCGATGACGACGCCGAGCTCAATCTCGAAGTGCGTCTGATGCTCCGGAAACGCGATCTCGATCGTGCGTGCATGCGGCAGGAGGGAACTCGGCGCCTTGAACCAAATCAACGGCGTGCCGAGCGGCGTTCGCTTCATCTCCGCGATGTGATCCGCGTAGTTCAGGCCAACGGCGATCAGTTTGCTCGGCGCGACCGGCAGATCGATGGTGAGGTCGCCTAACGAGGAGACGTCCGCCATCGGCTCGCGGCCGAGCCATGGTGCATTCGTTAGGCGATGAACCTGATCTCCGTGAACTTCGCCGAAGAAGGAGTCAGCGCCGCGCATGAAGCCGCCGAAGGTGCCCATGCGGAAGGTGAAGGTGCGAACCGCGCCCGCGTCAAGCGCGGTCACCAGCCGGCATGACCCTGAGGCGCGCTGGCAGTTTACTTAGCGCTGACGCCGAGATAGTCCCGCACGGGCTTCTGCTCGCGCACAGAAAACGCACCGCCGTTTTCGCCTTTGAACCAAAAGCCGCTCGACGATCCCCCATCCATATTCAGAGCGCGCTGAATCTTCAGATCGCCCGCAACGCGCGGCATCGCCAGAATGCCCGCGAGCTGCGCGAGCGTGACGTGCGATGAACAACCGATCGCCGCCTGGTCCGCTCCGTTGCTCGCGACGAACGTTCGCCGCGCTGCCCGCGTGTCATTTAATCCCGGCACCGCTTTCGCGCCTTCGACCAGAAACGGGCCGCATTGCCGCGCCGCCCTCGGCTTCGCTTTCGGCGAATATTCGGCCGCGCGCTGGATCTGCACCCGCCCGTTCACGACGCTGACGACACCGCTCAAGAGTCGGGCCTTTTGCTTCCGCATCACGACGCGGCCGTCGCTAATCAGAAGCCCGACGGGCGCACCTTCGGGATCAAAATAGCCGCCGTTGACTCCGGCGATGCAGTTCTCCCGCTCCATCGTTTCGGCGAGACTCACGTGGGTCGCGGGAGGATCATCGATCACGCGCAACGTTGCCGTTTTTGTATTGAACACCGCGAAGTGAAGCGTCGCGCGCGCCCCGCTCTCACTCTCCGCCTGCGCGACCAGATGCACGACTCCGGCGCGTCCGGAATTCTGTTTCTCCGACGAAATGATCCGCCATTCCGCGAGGGCGACACTGCTGCAGGCCAGCAGCAGCGCTGCCGCGCAAACGAGCGCGCTACGACGCCGCGCCATGTTTCGTCAGCAACGCCTGGAACCGCGGATCGTCGCGCACCATATCCCACGAAGGATCAACCTCGAGCATGCGCACCGTTAGACCACTCGGGACGGTGAGCAAATGATCGAGCAGCGGAACCGCTTCCTCGGCGCGCCCGACGGCGGCGTAGATTTCGGCCATCGACTGCGTCCACATTGTGCCGTCCAGCGCGTCACGCGACTCCGGCAGCAACTCCATCGCGGTGCGACCTTCGCGGATCGCGTCCTCGGCGCGGCCGAGTCCCGCATATGTAATCCCGAGTTTCGCCCGCAGCATTGGGAGCCGCGGCCGTTGCTGCACCGCAGCCTCCAGCGCCACGCGCGCAGAGTCGAAGCCGTCACGCGCCTTCTCCGGTTCACCCATTGCGCGGTAAAGTTCGCCGAGGAAAAAACCCTTCGGCGGATGGCCTTGCGTCAGCTGGAAGATTTCATCGGGCGCGGCGAGCATCACCTGCACGGCGCGCGCATAGTCGCGCTTTGAAAAGAAATGATACGCGATCCCGAGCACGACCTCTGGATTGCGCTTCTTTTCCTCGGGTATCGACGCGATCAATCGCTCCAGCTCCGTCGCGTCCCCGGTCGTGTAATAGCGCAGCTTCGCCCGGTGGAACAACAGCGTGGTCGAGTCCGGCGCCGCCTCGATGCCGGCGTCGTAGGCTTTGATCGCCGCATCAAATCTGCGCATCGTGCTGTAGTTGATCGCGAGGTTCTGCCACAGGATCGCGTCCTTCGGGTTCAACGTCGTCGCCTTCTCAAAGTTCGCGGTCGAGCGTTCCCACTTCCCCTGCCGGCGCTCGATCGCGGCGATCGCAAGATAAACATCCGCGTCGTTGGGCAAGCCGCGCTGCGCGATTGCGAACTCCGCCAGCGCGCGGTCGTAATCGCGATCACCGTAGTAATGGCAGTAGCCGGCGGCGAGATGCGCTTCCGGCAGTTCCGGCCCCAGGCGCAACGCCTCCGCCGCTGCGGCTTTCGCCTTCTCAATCCGATCGGGCGTCGGATCGGCGCCGTGGTAGAGCCAGCTCTGGAGCCGCGAGAGATCGGCATACGCGAGCGCGAACTGCGGGTCTAGTTGAATGGCGCGGTAGTAGAGCTGCTCCGCGCGGCGCAGATCACTCGGGCTACGGTCCGGATCGTTGAAGATGCCGCGCGCTTGAAGATGCACGAGATACGCCTCGCCGTTTTCTGTTGGGCGCTGCTCGAGGCGGGCCTTCTCGGAAGGCGACAGCTTCATCTGGAGCTGCGCGGCGATCTCGCGGGCGAGCTCGTTCTGGATGGCGAAGACGTCGGTCAGGTCACGGTCGTAAATTTCCGACCACATGTGCTCGTCGGTGCGGCCGTTGATGAGCTGCACGTTGACGCGCACCGTGTTTCCCACCCGTCGCACGCTGCCCTCGAGGATCGCGCCAACCCCAAGCTCCTTCGCGATCTCGCGCACGTTGCCCTTGTGCCCGCGGTAACCCATCACCGAGGTGCGGGAGATCACTTTCAGCTCGCCGATTTTCGAAAGATTCGTCAGGACATCATCCTGGATGCCATCGGCAAAATAGGCGTTCTCCTTGTCGTCACTGAGGTTTTCGAATGGCAGCACGGCGATCGATTTGTCGACGCGATGCGCCGACGCGCGCGGCAGGAGATACGATCCGGCTGCGATCGAGATGACGAGACCAGCGAGGCATAGGATGGCGACGTTTCTGCGGGTGCGAACCGGCCGCGCCGTGACTTCGGCCGGCGTCAGCTGGATGCCCTTCGATGTGACGTCGAACGCCCACGCGAAAATCAGCGCGATCGGAAAACCCGCGAGCAAAAGATAGATGACGAGGCGGAGGCTCCACGTCGGCAGCTCCCACGCCGGAAACGTCGCTGACGCCAGCTGAATGATGCCGCCCGCCGCGACGACATACGCCGCCGCAACGCGGTACACCTTCCGACGTTTTACCTCTTCAAAAAAACCGCTCATTCGTTGCCGGTTAGACAACGCTGCGGCGGAAATGTTTTCAAGAAGAGTCGCCGCGCGGCTGCGGCGCTCGCTCTACGTCTGCGTGTGCTTCACCGCGATCAGCTCAGCAAAGCGCGGATCGGCTCGCAATCCATCCCACACCGGAGCGAGCTCGAGCATCGCCGTCGTGACGCCGTTCGGCATGCTGATCGACTGCCGAAGCAAAGCGAACGCTTCCTCGTTCTCGCCGGTGAGCGCGTAGATTTGGGCGAGGCCGATCAGGAGCATCGGACCGTCAAACGCATCCTTGCTGATCGGCCGCATTTCGGTCGCGCGGCGGCCGTTCGCGATGGCGCCTTCCTTGTCACCAAGCCACGCCAGCACATAGCCAAGTTGGATGCGCCTCTTCGGATCGAGCGGATACTCCTGCACCGCCGGCTCAGCAGCAGCGCGAGCCTGCTCAAGAACGGCGCGGCCTTTTTGCTCCTCGCCCATCAACATGTAGACGGTGCCTAACAAGGTGTCTCGTTCGGTGCGCACATCCTTGTTCTGAAGAGCAGCTTCACGGAGTGCGTCTAACGTCGCTAGCGCCTGCGCATAGTCACGTTTCCAGATTGCAACGTTCGCCTTCGCCACGGTCAAGACGCCCTTCGGGTCCGGTCCGCTGAAGTTCCTCGCGAGAATCTGCTCCGCTCCGGCGAGATCCTTTCGCGCATCCACCGCTGCCATCGCGCGCACGCTCACCAGGCTGGCGGAGTTTGGCTCATTCTCCAGAGCGCGAGCGATCGTCTGCTCCGCCAGATCATACCGGCGCAATGCATGATAATTTGCCGCCAGATTCTCCAACACCCAAGAATCCTTCGGCCCGACTGAGGCGGCCTTTTCGAGGTTCACGGTCGACTGCTGCCATTTGCCCTGGCGGCGCTCGATCGCGCCAACGGCGAGAAAGGTGTCGGCGCTGTTCGGCAATCCTTGTTTTGCGATCGCCAGTTCACTCAGCGCTTTCTCGTAGTCGCGATCGACCCAGTAATAGAGGAGCCCGAGCGCGAGGTGAGTTTCCGGCAGATCAGCCCCACGGCGCAGCGCTTCCATCGCCGTGGCACGGGCCCGCTCCATTCGGCGCAGAGATCGATCATCGGTGTGATAACGCCAGCTGTGCAGCAGCGAAAGGCGCGACGTGGCAAGGGTGAAGCTCGGGTCGCGTTCGATCGCGCGTAGATAAAGCTCTTCCGCACGGTCAAGCTGGCCGGGCAGCGCATCGGCCTTTTGGAACAGCTCCTGCGCCTGGAGGTACAATAGATACGCCTCGGGATCGCGAGTCGGCTGCTGCTCAAGCCGCGCCTGGTCCTGCGGCGAGAGCTTCGCGTGCAACGTCCCTGCGATCTTCGAGGCAAGCTGACGCTGGATGGCGAAAACATCAGTCAGCTCGCCTTCGTAATTCTCGGCCCAGAGATGCTCGTCGTTGTGGGCGTTTACCAGCTGCACGTTGACGCGCACGCGGTTGCCATCACGGCGCACGCTGCCTTCGAGAATCGTCTCCACGCCGAGCGCTTTGCCGATTTCGCGCAGGTTGTTCTTCGTGCCCCGGTACTGCATGACCGACGTGCGGGAAATTACCTTCAGGTCAGCGATGCGCGCGAGCGCCGTCAGGATGTCGTCATGGATGCCGTCCGCAAAGTAGCTGTTCTCCTGATCGCTGCTGAAGCTGTCGAAAGGCAGGACAGCGATTGATTTGTCTATCCTGACGGTGCCGGTGCGAGGGAAGAGATAATAACCTGCGGCTGCAGAGACGAGGACACCGGCGGCGACCAGCAGAATAATGTTACGCCGCGAGTGGCGGTGGATCCGCGTCTCGCTCCGTTCGGTGCGCTGCAATCCCTCGGGTGTGAGGTCGAACACCCAGGCGAAGATCAATGCGATCGGAAAACCCATGAGCAGCATTGCGATGACCAGGCGGAGGCTCCAGAGCGGCAATTCCCACGCAGGAAAACTTGCCGAGGCGAGCTGAATGATGCCTCCGGCCGCCACCGCGTACGCAGCCGCCACTCGATAGACCTTTCGGCGGCTGACCTCCTCAAAGAAGCCACTCATATAGACATACGCTGCGCCCTTGCGAAATTAGACACTCGGCGCCTGCCGAAGTTCAATGCTCGCTCTTGCCGTCGTTAGACACGAGCGCCGCGAATCGCGGATGCGCCCGCAACGCATCCCACGTGGGGTCGAACTTCAACTCGTTCACCGTCGCTCCGCCGACTGTGGCGAGGGAGCGCTCGAGCAGCGAAATCGCTTCATCGTGATTGCCGACGAACGTGTGGATCCGCGCCAGCCCGATCTTCAGGATCGGCCCGTTCAACGCGTCTTTCGATTCCGGCAGAATCTCGACCGCGCGATTCCCTTCGCGCAGCGCATCTTCCTTCCGGCCGAGCCCGGCATAGATCAACGCAAGCACCATCCGCCGGGCCGGCTCATCCGGGCTGTCCTGCACGGCGCGTTCGGCGACGATCAGCGCCTGCTCATACGACGCGCGGGCTGCCTCCGCGTTCCCCATCGCGCGGTAGATCTGGGCGGCCAGAAATGACTTCGGCAGCGGCGCGCTGGTCGCGCCGCGCATGTTCTCCAGCGGTGTCTTCGCCAGGGCACGCAAGGCATCATCAAACTTCCGCTGGAAGAACTGCACATTGAATCGAGCAAGCGCCGCGACCGGGCTTGTCTCGGCATCACCGGGCGACTCCGCGAGCAGCTTTTCGAAACGCGAGAAATCGCCCTTCCAGTACACATCTACCCAGGCGCGGAGCGCATTCATCTCGAAATCCTGCGGCGCGAGCTTAACGGCACGGTCAAACGTCTCCGCCGCACGCGGATAATCACGCGTCGCGACATAATTCAGCGCCAGGTTCCGGATCAACACCGCGTCTCGCGGATTGAGCGAAACCGCTTTCTGATAGTTCGCAGTCGACTGCTCCCACTTGCCTTGCCGGCGCTCGATCGCTCCCTCAGCGCGCGGGATGTCGGCGTCGTTCGGCAAGCCGCGGCGCGCGACCGCGAACTCCGCGAGCGCCCTGTCGTAATCGCGCTCGACATAATAATGGTAGAAGCCCATCGCGAGGTGCGCCTGCGGCAGGTCCGGCGAAATCCGCATCGCTTCTCGCGCCGCGACGCGCGCTTTCTCCCGCCGCGCGGCGGTTGGCTCGACGGAGAAATAGAGCCAGCTCTCGAGCCACGACAGCTGGGCGTGCGCGAGCGCGAAGTTCGGATCGAGCGCGATCGCCTGCTCGAAGAGCGGGATCGCCTTCTTGCGCTCCTCGGTGTCCGATCCGGTGGCGATCGGCCGCGCGCGGACGTAAAGCAGATATGCTTCGGTGTTTTCCGTCGGCTTCACGTCCATCCGAGCGGCTTCGTCGGGCGACAATTTCGCCTTCAGCTGGCTGGCGATTTCGCGCGCGAGCGCGCTCTGGATCGCGAAGACGTCGGTCAATTCACGATCGTAATCCTGCGCCCAGAGGTGCTGATCCGTGCGCGCGTCGATCAGCTGCACGACGAGCCGGATGCGATTGCCGGCGCGGCGGACGGAGCCCTCCAGGATTGCGGTGACGCCGAGGGCGCGGCCGATCTCGCGAATGTTGTTCGCCTTGCCGCGATATGGCAGCACCGAGGTGCGGGAGATCACCTTCAGGTCACCAATGTTCGCGAGCGACGTCAAGACATCGTCATGCAGCCCGTCCGCGAAGAAGGCGTTCTCCGCATCGTTGCTGAGATTGTCGAAGGGCAGAACGGCGATCGATTTATCCAGCTTCCGGCCCGCCACGTTCGGCAGGACGAAAAACCCGACCGCGGCGGCGATCGCCACGCCGATCGCCGCCAGCATGTAGACGTTGTTCCGGCGCGGGCGCAGCGCCGGCGGGCAATTTTCCACCGGCTCAGCGGGCGCGGTTTTCTCGAACCCCTGCGGTCCGACGTCAAACGCCCAGCCAAGCACCAGCGCGATCGGAAAGCCTGCGAGGACGCCGATGATCAGCACGCGTAACGTCCATTGCGGCAGCTCGAGCGGCGGGAAAACCGTCGCGCCGACCTGAATCAGCAGCCAGCCGACAACGACGTACGCCGCCGCGACGCGGTACACCTTTCGGCGCCGCAGCTCGCACAAGAAGCCGTCTAGACGAGCGTTCAATGACCCTCCTTCCGTTGCTTATGGCTGCGCCGCGTTTCTATCGGATACCTGTAGCAAAGACCGTCTGGAAATGCGGGCTTTCTTTTTCGCGTGAGACCACCGTGACTTCGATTTTGTTGAACCCGGCTTCCTCCAGCCACTGGTGCAACTGGACTTCGCTGAAGCCGAGCCAGTGATCCGCGTAAAGCTCGCGCGCGCGCTCGAATTGATGGCTCAGGAGATCGAGGATCACGAGGCGACCGCCCTTTCGTAGAATGCGATGCGCGGCGGCGATCGCCCGCTCCGGGTGGATCGCGTGATGTAACGCCTGGCTTAGGATGGCGAGATCCATGGTGCCGCTGTCGATCGGCGGATCTTCGATATCGCCGAGGCGGTATTCGAGGTTCGCGAAGCCATGCTCCTCCGCCAGCTTCGAGCCGAACTCGACCATCTTCGGGGCGTTATCGACCGCGATGACGTGCTTCGCGGTTTTGGCGAGAAGCTGCGATAGCGTCCCCTCGCCTGCGCCGAGATCGGCCACGTTTTGCGCCGGGAGCAGCGTGATCAACGTGTGGGCGAGCGCCTGCCACGAGCGCCCCGGCACGTAGCTGCGTCCGAACTTGCCCGCCAGTTCATCGAAGTACGCGCGCGCTTTGTCCTGGCGTTTGCGGAGCGCCACCTTGAGCGCGGTGCGATCGGTCGTGGTCTCGGGCAATTCACGGGCGAGCGTTCGCGTCAGTTCGCTCACTTTCGCGCGCGTGGCGTCCTGGCCGTCGGGATGCGCCAAGCCATAATAGACGTTCTTACCCGAGCGCCGATCGGTCACAACGCCCGCGCGTTTGAGCTGCGCGAGGTGGCTGGAAATACGCGACTGCCCCATCCCGAGAATGTCCTGCAACTCAGCCACGGAGAGCTCCTCCTGCTCTAATAAGAGAATCAACCGGAGCCGCGTCGGGTCGGCCAGCATCCGCAGGAAATTTAAAGTTGACGCCATCTGGAGGCGGAACGATACATCTACGCATCATGATTGGTCAATATGTCCGGTCATGCTCTCATCCCGACTCGCCTTAACCTTCAGCACTTAAATACATGGCTCGCCGTTTCATTTTCTCCTCCGAATCCGTCGGAGAAGGTCACCCCGATAAAGTTTGCGACACGATCTCGGACGCAATCCTCGACGCCTGTTTAACCCAGGACAAAAACAGCCGGGTGGCCTGCGAGACTTTCGCCAAGAGCCATACCGTGATCGTCGGCGGTGAAATCACGATCCCGAATCTTCCGCACGGAAAGGCGCTCGAAAGCGTCATCCCGATCGATGCACTCGTCCGCGATACGGTCCGCGAGATTGGGTATGTGAACGACGACGACGTCTTTCACGCCGACCGGATCGACATCCAGAACATCATCACGAACCAGAGCGCTGATATCTCGCAAGGCGTGGATCAGGCGGAAGCCGAAGGCAAAGGCCACGCCGAGCAGGGCGCAGGCGATCAGGGCCTCATGTTCGGGTTTGCTTGCGACGAAACCGAGGAGTTGATGCCGGCGCCGATCATGTTCGCGCATCGCCTCGGCCGCGAGCTCACGCGCATTCGCAAAAGCGGCAAGTGCCCATGGCTCCGCCCCGATGCGAAGTCGCAGGTCTCGGTGATTTACGAAGACAATAAGCCGGTCGGCATTTCCAATGTTGTCATCTCCACGCAACACGCCGCCGACGTGAAGCACAGCGAGATCAAGGAATTCTGCATCGAGGAAGTGATCCGCAAGGTTCTTCCGAGCGAGATGATGAACGGTGAGACGGAGTTCCTCATCAATCCGACCGGCCGTTTCGTCGTGGGCGGGCCGCAAGGCGACACCGGGCTCACCGGTCGCAAGATCATCGTCGACAGCTACGGCGGCATGGGCCGGCACGGCGGCGGCGCATTTTCCGGCAAGGACCCGAGTAAAGTCGACCGCAGCGCGGCTTACATGGGCCGATGGGTCGCGAAGAACGTCGTCGCAGCCGGTCTCGCGCGACGCTGCGAAGTCCAATTCGCGTATGCGATCGGCCACCCGCAGCCGGTCAGCGTCCACATCAATACCTTCCTCACGAACACCGTCGACGAAGAAGCCATCGAGAAAGCGGTGAAATCCGTGTTCAGCTTCAAGCCCGCCGACATCGTCAAGCAGCTCGATCTGCTCCGCCCGATTTACAGCAAGACCACCAACTACGGCCACTTCGGCAAAGACGATTCCGATATCACCTGGGAACGCACCGACAAAGCCGAAGAACTCAAGAACGCCGTCCGCTAACCCGCACCTCTATTATATATGAGCACCACAACTACCGCCCCTCAGAAGACCAACGACTACAAAGTCGCTGACATCAGCCTGGCCGAGTTCGGCCGCCGCGAGATCGATATCGCCGAGCAGGAAATGCCCGGCCTCATGTCGATCCGCAAGAAATACGCAGCCTCGAAGCCGCTTCAGGATGTTCGCATCACCGGCTCGCTGCACATGACGATCCAGACCGCCGTCCTTATCGAGACGCTGGTCGATCTCGGCGCCGACGTCCGCTGGTGCTCGTGCAACATCTTCTCGACCCAGGACCACGCCGCTGCCGCCATCGCGAAAGCGGGCGTTCCGGTGTTCGCCTGGAAAGGCGAGAGCCTGGAGGAATACTGGTGGTGCACCAACCAGGCGATCTCCTTCCCTGAAGGCAAAGGCCCGCAGCTCGTCGTTGATGACGGCGGCGACGTCACGCTCTTCATCCACAAAGGCTACGAGCTCGAAGAGGGCAGCGACTGGGTGAACACCGAGGCGACAAGCCACGAAGAGAAAGTCATCAAAGACACGCTAAAGGAGATCAACGCCGAGAACCCGTTCCGCTGGCACGAAATGGTGAAGGAATGGCGCGGCGTCTCCGAAGAGACGACAACCGGTGTGCATCGCCTCTATCAGATGCTGAACGCGGGCAAGCTCCTCGTTCCCGCGATCAACGTGAACGACACCGCGACGAAATCGAAGTTCGACAACCTCTACGGCTGCCGCCACTCGTTAGTCGACGGCTTGAACCGCGCTCTCGACGTCATGATCTCCGGCAAAGTCGCAGTCGTCTGCGGCTACGGCGACGTTGGTAAAGGCTGCGCGCAATCACTCCGCGGACAGGGCGCACGCGTCATCGTCACAGAGATCGATCCGATCAACGCATTGCAGGCCGCGATGGAGGGCTACGAAGTCACTACGATCGAGGACACCCTCGGCCGCGGCGACATCTACGTCACCACCACCGGTAACGTCGACATCATCACCTTCGAGCACATGTCGAAGATGAAGAACCAGGCCGTCGTTTGTAACATCGGCCACTTCGACAACGAGATTCAGGTCGACGCGTTGAACACCGCGAAGAACGTGAAGCGCCTCAACATCAAGAGCGGCGTCGACAAGTACACCTTCGAAGACGGTCACGAAATCTTCATGCTCGCCGAAGGCCGCCTCGTGAACCTCGGGTGCGCGACGGGTCACCCGTCGTTCGTGATGTCGAACAGCTTCAGCAACCAGGTCCTCGCGCAGCTCGACCTCTGGGCCGGCAAAGACAAGTACAAGCCGGGCGTCTACATCCTGCCGAAGAAGCTCGACGAAGAAGTCGCGCGTCTGCACCTCGAGAAGATCGGCGTAAAGCTGACCCGTCTGACGCAGAAGCAATCCGAGTATCTTGGCGTGCCGGTCGACGGACCGTATAAGCCGGATCATTACCGCTACTAAGCGACCACTGTAACAACGAAACTCACAAGCGCCGCCGGAGCGATCCGGCGGCGCTTTTTTGTGTCAGCGGACGCGCTGGATCGAGCACCGCCCAAGGTAACGATCCGTTCACAAACGATCTCTTTCCCATTCCGTGTGAATCATGTATTCGCCGGAAAATCATTTCTCACGCGCTCCCATTAAATCTCCGATGAACACCTTCTCTTCCTTGCGGAACTTCTCCCTCGCCACGCTTTCGGTCTTCGTGTTGTCGGCAACCGCCACCGCCGAGACCGTGCTCGATAACCTTGGACCGCCGAACTTCCACACCGCCACGGGCGGCGATCTCGTCGGTGCCGCAATTCAGATCGGCAGCACCCCCATCACCATCTCCACCGTCGAGTTTCATCAATACTTCACGGGCGGCTACGTCTTCCGTCCGGGCCAGACGTTCGCGATCTACAGCCGGAATGCGGATGGCACCCTCGGCACGCCACTCTTTACGGACTTCACCCTCACGCCAAATAACCAGACCTTCACCACCACTGCGACCGCAAACGCCGCTTACGTCCTTCAGCGCGACACCGGCTACTGGCTTGTGCTCGTCTCGCCTCCTGCAACGTTCGTGCTTTGGAATCATACTGGCGCCACCACCTACACGTCCGCACTCGGCGTCACGATTCCGGCGCAGCGGGCGAGCTTCTATCGCGAAGACGGTCAGAACAATTACTTCGACCTCGACGAAGGACCGCAGGAATTGCGCGTCACCGGATTCGCGGCAACTCCGCCCGCGCCGGTGCCGAACCGCATCGCCTCACGCAAGAGTCACGGCGCAGCTGGCACCTACGACATTGAGCTCCCGCTCACCGGCGCGATCGGCGTCGAGTGCCGCAGCGGCGGGCCGAACATGGAGTATCAGATCGTGTTCTCCTTCCCCACCAGCGTGACCATCCAGAGCGCTTCTGTGACGAGCGGCATCGGGACTGTCTCATCGGTCGAGGTCAGCCCACAAACCGGGACTCAGGTTCTTGTCAATCTCACCGGCGTAACGGATGTGCAGCGGCTCGCAGTGACTTTGGCGGGCGTGAACGATGGCACCGGAACCGGCGACGTCACCGCGCGCGTCGGCATGCTCCTCGGCGACACGACCGGCAATGGCATCGTCAGCGCGTCAGATATCGGCGACGCGAAGACGCAGTCAGGTCAACCGGTAGGCAATCCGAACTTCCGCACGGATGTGACGGCGAACGGCAACATCAACGCGTCTGACATGGGCCTGGTGAAGAGCCGCTCCGGCGCGACGCTACCCGCGGCGCGCGAAGGTGCCGTAGCCGCGGTGAAATAGGATCAGCCTCGCTCTCGACGCGACGATGATTTGTCAGTCGTCGCGCTACTCGCGACGCGCGACGAGTTCGAGAAACATCGGCGTCGTGAACCAGGAGTTCGGATCAGCTTCGAGTTCGGCGAACTCGCGGAGCACGTTCGCACCCCATTCCGGCGTGACGCGGCCGAGCTCCTGCAGACGCGCGACGTTGATCTCGATGAAGCTCTTTGGCCACTGCCAGGTGTAATTTCGCGGCGAGACGGTGCGCACCCGCGGGATGATCTCGAGCACGCGGAACCCGGCGGCCGCGAGCAGCTCAGGCAATCGCCGCGCTACATCGGGATCGCCACCAGACGCGCGCCAGCTTTCCATCACCGCCGTGCAGAAGCTCTCCAGCGAGAGACGTTGCGGCATGAAGCGGAAGGTCGCGTAGTCGCTATACTCGTGGAAGATCGCGAGACCGCCGGGCCGCAGCGCGCCCGCGATGTTCGCGATCAGCTTCTCCGGCGAGGCGACGAAATTTGCCACCCATCGGCACCACGCCGCATCGTAGCCGGGCTGCCCTAACGAGACCTCCATCAGGTCGCCTTCTCGGAATTCTACATTCGTTAGACCCCGGGCGCGGCACCGCTCCCGCGCCACCTCGAGAAAACGCGCCGAGCGTTCGATCGCGAACACCGCGCCGCCCGGGCCGACGATCTCCGCGAGATCAGCTGTCGCATAACCCGGCCCTGCGCCGACATCGATCACGCGCCAGCCGTGCGTCATGCCGACGCGTTGCCAGCATTCCGTAACCACCGATCGCCAGACGCGATGCTGTAGCCCGAGCCGCGCGATTTCATCGTCATGCGTGCCAAGCACGTAATCGGTCTCTGCTTTTGACGCTGTCATTCACACAACGATGAATCATCGTCGTGCTCGCGCCTACGCCGATTTTCGCGCAGCGAATTTGGAGCGCGATCAGATCGCCGGCGGCGGATTGTGCAGCTTCACGGGGTTCGCGGCACTCTTGCGCAGCTTCAGGTTCAGCATCTCCACGAACACCGCGAAGCCCATCGCGAAGTAAGTGTAGCCTTTCGGAATGTGGAGGCCGAAGCCTTCGCCGATCAGGTTTACGCCGATCAAGAGCAGGAAGCTGAGCGCCAGCATCTTGATGGTCGGATGGCGTTCCACGAACCCGCTGATCGGTCCGGCGGAGAACATCATCACGCCGACCGCGATCACGACCGCGGTGATCATGACGCCGATTTGATCCACCATCCCGACGGCGGTGATCACGGAGTCGAGGGAGAAAACGATATCGAGCAGGATGATCTGAATGAGCACCGAGCGCATCGACGGCATGGCCCGCACTTCGCCGTGACCCTCCTCACCTTCGAGCTTGTTGTGGATCTCGTGCGTGCTCTTGGCGATGAGGAACAAGCCGCCGCCGATCAGGATGAGCGCGCGGCCGGTCACCTCGAGTCCCATGAGCGTAAACCACGGCTTCGTGAGCCCGATGATCCAGGCGAGCGAGAGCAGCAGCAGGATGCGCATGATCATCGCGAGCCCGAGACCGATCTGCCGCGCCTTTGCCTGCTGGCCGGCCGGTAGTTTGTTCGAGAGAATCGAGATGAAAATGATGTTGTCGATCCCGAGAACGATCTCGAGCAACGTCAGCGTGAGCAGGCCAATCCAGGCGTGGGGGTCAGAGAGCCATTCCATTGTGCTACAGCTTCTTCGCAGCAGGTGGGCTGCTTGGGTGCGCGGGAGCAGCTGATCGTCCCAAAGCTTGTCACGCGCCGCTGCTTGGCCAAGACTAGCCGCCCATGCCGCGACTGCCGAAACAGAACTACCACGACATCGAGCGCATCATCGAATTCGACTTCGTGCGCGCGTGCGAGGCGGCGGCGCTGAATTCGCTCCAGTGGCTCGGGCGCGGCGAGAAGGAGCTCGCGGATGCAGCGGCATGCGACGCGATCCGCGGAATGTTCGACCTCATGAACATCTGTGGCGAGGTGGTGATCGGCGAAGGGATCAAGGACGACGCGCCGGGGATTTTCAAAGGCGAACATCTCGGCACGTGGATGCCGGGCGCAGCGCGGTTCGATATCGCGCTCGATCCGATTGACGGCACGACCAACATCTCCAAAGGGATGCCAAACTCGATCACCTGCATCGCGGCGGCGAGCCCGGAAGAAGGCGTAAAGGTGGCGCTGCGCGATATCCCGGCGTTCTACATGTTGAAGCTGTCTTACGGCCCGGCAGTCGTTCGCGCGATGCAGATCGCCGGGATGGAGACGGTGAAGCTCGAGAGCCCGATCGAGGAGACACTGCACGCGATCGCGAAGGCGTTGAAAAAGCGCGTGCAGGATGTCGTGGTCATGATGCTGGATCGGCCGCGCCACAAGGAAATGGTGGCCGAGATCCGGCGGGTCGGTGCTTCGTTGCGGATGATCGGCGACGGCGACATCGCGGCGGCCATCGGGCCCGGCATCCAGGGCAGCGGCATCGACGTTTATTTCGGTATCGGCGGTTCGCCCGAAGCGGTCCTCGCAGCGGCGGCGATCAAATGCCTCGGCGGCGACATGCAGTGCAAAATGTGGCCGCGCGATGAGAAGGAGCGGAAGGAGTTGATCGACACCGGCTACGAGAAGGACCTAGATCGTGTCTTCTACGCGGACGATCTGGCGAACGGGAAGAACATCATCTTTTGTGCGACGGGCATCAGCGATAGCGCGTTGCTTCCCGGCATCAAAACCGAAGGTCCAAACACGATTACGCATTCGATCCTGATGCGAGCGAAGAGCAAGACGGTCCGCTTCATTCGCGCGTCACATGATCTGCAAACGAAGACGATCCGCTTGCGCTCGGATAATCGCGAGCACGCGATCTGACACGCCGGCGCCTGCGATCGAACACAAGCGCTGTAGCCGCGTCGCTGCGTCGACGCGCCACGCTCCACCCGCACCGTACGCCTCGAACGGCGACGTAGCGCCGTTGCTACAGCGGCTTACGTTCATCGCGTGCGTTTCGCTCATCTTGTTGCTGCCCAGCCGCGATGCCGCAGCGCAAGCGCCCGACCCCGAGATCGCGCAGATGCTCGAGGGCGCTTTGCAGCAAGCGGAGACACTCCGCAAACAACTCCCGAACGTCGAGTACGAGGCGAAGATGCTCGTGCAGGAATGGGACGGGCGCGGACGGCTGCGCGGAACCGCGAGAGCACACGCAATCATGCGGCCCGGCGACACGCGCCCGGTGAGATTCATCTCGCGCGAGATAGAAGGAAAAGTGCGGCTACCTAGCGACAAGGAAGATCGCGACGACGACTCGGATGAGAAGAAGCGGACCCTGCAGGAGTTCGCACGCGAGCATCACATCCCGGAGCGGTATGAGGTAGTGGCCGCGGGAACCGGATCGATTTCCGGTAAGCCTGCACGCCGCATCACCTTCAAGCCGCGTCCGAATCAGCCGCGCAAAAATACTGCCGATCGTTTTCTCGACACGATCTCCGGGACGGCGTGGATCGCCGAGGCCGACAACAAGCTGGTGAAGTTCGAGATGCGATTACGACGGCCGTTCCAGTTGCTTTGGATTTTCGCGGTCCTGAAAGAGCTCTCGATCGAATACGAGCTGATCACGCCCGGCGAGATCCTCGGTCATGCCAAGCTGAAGGTGCTGTTCTCGTTGCACACGCCGATCTACAGCATCCGCCAACTGCATGACGTGGATCTCAGCAATTTCCGCCGGCGCGACGCGGTGGCGGCCTTGAATGCGAAGCCGCGTTCACACGATTAGCCGATACGTGGAGTCCGGCGCCGCCTCTCCTAACATCTCTCCTCGACACACTTCACTCGGTCTGTTGAAATCCGGCCACTACCTCCGCTTATGAGACAAATCCCGAAAACCGAACTGTCACCAGACAATGGCTGTGTCATCGATACCAAATGGCACGTCGAGCCGCTGAAGTATCATGCTTGCGCCGCCGCGCTCGGGAAGGAGCCAACGCTGATGGAAGCGCCGCCGATGCCAGAGATCATCGTTTACGATCACGCCGGTTTTCGTGGAGCGTATGCCCGCACAAACCTGAGCTTTCTTTATCTCGGCGATTTCTGGAACGACCGTATCAGCTCGCTCATCATCGTGAGCGGTGTGTGGCAGTTCTTCCGGGATGATTACTACAAGGGCGACATGTGGGAGCTCGGGCCAGGCTACTACGAGTGCTTCTTCATGGAGAAGGGGCCGGACGACGTCGTCAGCTCGTTCAAGGCTGTCGCGCTGACCTGGGGCCGCGAAGGTCAAACGCACCAGGCGTAACACCGCGCCGGAAGCTTCACTTCCTGGTCCACATCGTGATCGTGCAACGATGTGCAGGAAGATCCCATCGTCTCGATACCTCAAACTGGGCGTTCGAACTGATGACCTCCGGGATTTGGCGATACGCGGAGTAATCTGCGAGCGGCAGGTAATGCGGTGACTCTGGTGCGATGTCGATGACCACGACGGTATCGGCAGCAGTGCCAGCCCGCCAATCCTCCATGCGCCGGCGAACATCCTCCGCTGAGAGCCGGTGCTCCCGGAGCGGTATCTCAAAGTTGTGGGAGTGAGGATAGCGGTCGCGATAGGTCCAGCGGAGTAAATCGGTCGCGGGCACCGTAGAAAAAATCGCTAGCTTCCGCTCCGCGCCAAGCTCGCGCAGGTACGTATCGGTCAGATCGAGCAAGCTGATCGTCTCCCGCCGGCACCCGGTTTCCTGCGCGTGCCCTCGTTCGAAAAAAGATGGTGCATGCGCTAGTAGCACAGCCGCGCTGGCCGTCGTGGCGAGTGGCAGGCGCAGGCGGCCCGCACGGCTCGATGCAGTCGCGAGACCTGCGGCGCCGACCACCCAAAGGGCGGGGATCCAAGTGTGCAGAAATCGACTCTTTTGATTCGGATGCGGCACCGCCAGCACGACGGAGATAAGAACGAACAACAGTACCGCCAGGCCCCCCGCCTGCAGCCGACGGTACGTCGCCAGTGCCACCACAAATAAGAGCGCCGCAACCACGGCGCTCCACGTGGCGGCATGATAATCGGCCACGATCGATCCGACGAAGTTCGCCGCCGCCTCCGCTAACGTCGGCCGAGATTGCTCGCCCGTGTTGAAAGGCCCGAGAAACCAGGCAAACGCGCTCAGTCGCCGCGGAAACAAAAACGACACGGCGATCGGCAGGCAATGCCACAGCATTAGCTGTCTCTGCGCGGGCACTTCGAGTCGCGCAAAGCGATGTAACGTCAGCAGGCGCACAAACAGCGCCGCATAGGCGAGCGTCACGAGATTGTTCGGCGGGTATAGTCCGACAAGTTCGCCACCGACTTGCAGAGGCGCTGGTTTCAAAATGAAGATCGCTGCCGCGAGCGCAGCAACGACAGCGAACACCCACGTCAGCGGCGCTCGCAGTTCACGGCCAAGGACGCGTTTCCAGTCGATGCGCCTGACCGTCGCGGCCGCTTGCCTCCAATCCGCCACTCGCCAGCCGGCAAGCTCCGCCGCAACGAGCGCGAGAACGACCAGCAGCCAGTAGTTATACTTCTCGAAAAACAAAACCGTCAGCGTGATCGCCAGCCAGCGCCACGCGCGCGCGGACCGCTCCTGTTTCGCGACGGCATAGAAGTAGAGCGCCATCATGCTCAACCCGGCGCCGAGACTCTCGAGCATGATGTCGACCGCGTAGACACGATGAGCGGGGCTGGCGAGAATCAACGCCAGCGCGATCACACCGGCGGCATTTCCGTTCACGCCGCTGATCCGGCGCGCCAGGAGGAAACCGAAGACCGCCGTGGCGACCCACCCGCAGAGACTTGGCAGGACCGCGAGCCGGTAATCGATCCCGCCGATCGCGAGTACAGCCGCTGCGCAAAGACCATGGACCGGCGGCCAGACCTTCGCCTTATCGAGCGTCGAGAAAAACGTCGCCACGTCGCCCTCCCGCAACGCGATTGCCATTCTTTGCGCAAACTCGTAGTGCGAGGAGCGATCGTGAACGAGGCCGTTCCAGCGCGGCCGGGGGTTCTCGAGAAACTGCGCGTACTGAATAGCCCCGACGAGAAACGCAGCGGAGAGGATGAGGGCAAGCCAGGCGCGGTCGGACTTCATCGAAGTACTGGCACGAGCGAATCAGCGGCAGGGCGGCGGTGTTCTTTCATCTCCGAGACAACAGCGCGACAATGCACGATGTGCGTGCTTCGAGCGCTCTCGTCATCTACAATGTTGCATGGTGTCTGTGGCTGCTCCGATGCTGGTCGACGCGATTCTGGCCGGCGCGCGTGTTTCCGCCGAGGAGGCGCTCCAGTTATATCGGATGCCGCTGCAGGAGCTTGGCGGCCTCGCCGATGCGCGCCGTCATGCCGCGGCGCGCGCCAATGGCACCGACGGCGGCGGTGATGTCGTGACGTACATCGTCGATCGCAACATCAATTACACCAACGTCTGCAACGTTTATTGCAAGTTCTGCGCGTTTTATCGCACGGAGAAGGACGCCGATCATTACGTGCTCAGTTTTGAGCAGCTCGACCAGAAACTCGACGAACTCACCGCAGCCGGTGGCGTTCAGATCCTGATGCAGGGCGGGCATCATCCGAAGCTGCAGTTCGACTGGTATATCAATCTGCTGCAGCACATCCGCGCGAAATATCCGCACATCAACATCCACGGATTCAGTCCGCCGGAGTTCCAGCATTTTGCAGAAGTCTTCCGGATGCCGCTGCGCGAGATCATCTCGCAGTTCAAAGCCGCGGGCCTGGGATCCATCCCCGGAGGCGGTGGCGAGATCCTGGTCGATCGGGTGCGCGAACGGATCTCGCCTTTGAAATGTAATTCGGATCAATGGCTGGAGGTCATGCAGATCGCGCATGAAGAGGGATTGAACTCGAGCGCGACGATGATGTTCGGCCACGTCGAGACAGTGGAGGAGCGGATCGAGCATCTGGAGCGCTTGCGGGTGCAACAGGATGCGAGCGGTGGATTCACGGCGTTCATCTGCTGGACGTTTCAGCCGGAGAACACTGTGCTGAAGATCAAGCAACGCGCCGGCGTGGCGGAGTATCTCCGGATGCAGGCGCTCTCGCGCATCTATCTCGATAACATCCCGAATGTGCAGAGCTCGTGGGTCACGCAAGGCCCCGATATCGGGCAGGTCGCGCTGAAATTCGGCGCGAATGACTTCGGGTCGGTGATGATGGAGGAGAACGTGGTGAGCAGCGCCGGCACCACGTTTCGGCTTGATGCGACACGCATTGAGGAGCTTATCCGGGAGGCCGGCTACGTTCCGCGGCGCAGGAATAATTGGTACGCGCTCTTGAATTAGAGCCGACCAATGCGTTCTTCTCCGCCGCCACCGATGGCGCAGGCGGGAAAATCCCGCCTTGACGATGCCCAGCTGATTACCAACTAATACCGCCTTGCATCCGCCGGCCGTTCCGTGGCCGGAGTGTTACCCTTTATGAAATATCTCGTCGGTCTAATACGCAGCGCTACGCCCTCGGCTTTGTTGGCGCTCGCGCTCGTTTCCGCTCCGCTCTCTCTCCGCGCTCAGGAGGATGAGGGGGTCAAGGTCCGCGCCATCGAAGTGCAGTACACCGGCCCCGCGACCATCACGCGCGAGCGCATCCTCGCGCAGATGCGCACCAAGGTCGGCGATACTTATTCGAACGGCATCGTCGAGGAGGACATTCGTAACCTCTACAAGACGGGTCAGCTCCAGAACGTCCGCATCTACGGCGAGACCATGGGCGACGGAGTGAAAGTCATCGTCGCCGTCCAGGCGCGCGTGAACGTCAACGAGATTGAGATCGCCGGCGCGAATCGCATCTCGGCGAAGTCACTTCGCCGGAAGATCAAGCTGAAGGTCAACACCCCGCTCGACGAGGCTGCCCTCGGCAAGGCACGCCAGGATATTCTCGACGCCTATCGCGCGAGGGGATTCAACGACGTCGACGTCCAGTATCGTATCGACGCAAGCACGGAGCGCGGCACGTCTCGTGTCGTCTTCACGGTCAACGAGGGCGAAAAGGGAACCGTCAGTCGCGTGATGTTCGAGGGGAACACGCGTTTCAGCGACCGCGCGCTGCGGAAGCAGATGAAGACGAAGCCGAAGACGTTGATCTCGTTCCTCGACAAGTCAGGGCGCCTCGACGAAGCGAGACTGCAGCAGGACCTCGATGCGATTCGTGAACACTACCAGAATCACGGCTACATCGACGTCGAAGTGAAGCCGCCGCGGCGCGAGCGCTCCGGCAACCGCATGATGCTCGTCATCCCGATTGTGGAGGGCCAGCGGTACACGGTCGGCCGCATCACGGCGAAAGGCCTGAAGGTCACGACGGAAGAAAAGCTCCGCGCCATTCTGAAGATGAAGGAAGGCGATGTATACTCGCCGAAAGCAATCCGTGAAGACGCGAAGGCGATCGCGGAGGGGTATGGTGCGGGCGGTTATGTCGATCTCGTCGTCGTGCCGCAAGGTGTTCCGAGCGGCCCGGGACGCATCGACGTCAACTACACGATCGAAGAAGGCGAGAAGGCGTTCGTCCAGCGCATCAACATCGTCGGGAACACGCGCACGAAAGATAAGGTCATCCGCCGTGAAGTGTTGATCGCGCCCGGCGATATCTACAGCACGCCGCGCGTCGACACGACGAAGAAGCGCCTCGATAACCTCGGCTACTTTTCGCGCGTGGAAGCGTATCCCGAGGACACCGGCGTGGCCGGCCGAAAAGATCTCGTGATTGAGGTCGAAGAGAAACGCACCGGCTCAGTGAACTTCGGCGCAGGCTTCAGCACGATCGATAACATCGTCGGTTTCGTCGAAGTGACTCAGGGCAACTTCGACCTGATGAACTGGCCGAACTTCACCGGCGGCGGCCAGAAATTCCGTGCGCGCGTGCAGTATGGCGCACAACGAAAAGACCTCATCCTGGCGTTAACCGAGCCGTATTTCCTCGACCGCCGGCTTTCAGTCAGTGGCGAGCTCTTTTTCCGCGAAGCAAACTTCCTCAGCTCGCTTTACAATCAGCGGAACTACGGGTTCGCCCTCTCCGCGCGGCGGCCGATTGGGCGGTTTATGGCCGCGAACCTCGAGTATCGCCTCGAGAACATTGAGATCATAGGTCTCGCGGCAGGTGTCTCCCCGGAGCTCGGACTTGAGCGCGGCGCACGCACGAAGAGCCAGATCACGACGAACCTCGTTTTCGACCGTCGCGACAATCCGTTCCTGACCAGGACCGGACAGCGCATCTCCCTCACACCATTCGTTGCCGGCGGTTTCCTCGGCGGCAACACGCAAATTTACGGGTTCGACCTCGAAGCATCACAATATTTCAAGCTGCCCTACGACCTGATCCTCTTGCTCAATGCGCAGGTCGCAAGTGTCGACGCCTGGGGCGAGGGCGAACGCGTGCCGATTTTCGAGCGCCTCTTCCTCGGTGGTTCAAACAACCTGCGTGGCTTCAACTTCCGCGACGTCGGCCCCAAGGACATCAACGGCGAGCCGATCGGCGGCCGGTTCCTCGCCCGCTCGACGGTCGAGCTGACCTTCCCGATCATCGAGAAGGTGCGCGGCGCGTTCTTCTATGATATAGGTGTCGTCGGTCCGGAGGCATTTGAGCCGAACGGCCGTGCCGCCTCGGACGTGGGCTTCGGCCTTCGTCTCAACCTGCCAGTCGGACCGATCCGCATGGACTACGGTATTCCGATCACCACCGGTGGGAATAACGAGCGCGGTGGCAAGTTTAACTTCAATGTCGGTTATCAATTTTGAACGGATGATTACCGGCTCGGTCTAAAAACGTTCCAATTACCTGTTTGACACTCCCTTATGAAAAAGCTCCTCTCCCTCGCCCTGATCGCCGCGGTCGCGTTTCCTGTCGCCACCTTTGGCCAGGCAGCCATGAAGGTCGGCACCGTCGACATGAACCGCGCCTTTAAAGAGTACAACAAGACCAAAGACGCTGAAGCCAAGATCAACGAGGCCAAGAACGCCGCGAAGAAAGAATACGACGAGCGCGCTGAGACCTACAAAAAGGCGCTCGACGAGGTCAACAAGCTCACCCAGCAGCTCGAGACGCCAGCGCTCAGCGCCGACGCGAAGAGCGCGAAGTCCAAGGAGCGCGACGAGAAGGTCACGAGCATCAAGAACATGGAGCGCGAGATCAACGAATTCCGCCAGACGCGCGAGCGTCAGCTCCAGGAGCAGGCGCTCCGCATGCGCGAAGGCATCGTGAAGGAAATCACCGACGTCGTGCTCGAGAAGGTTAAGTCGAACAACCTCGACCTCGTCTTCGACAAGTCCGGCATGAGCTTGAATGGCGTGCCGCTTCTGATGTATTCGCGCGACACGGTTGAGTTCACAAACGACATTATCACCGTGCTGAACAAGGGCGGTTCATCCGCGCCGGCCGCCGCCAGCAGCCCGGCCGCCGCTTCATCGCCGGCGAAGACCACGAAGCCGTAACAGCTTCTACATTCCGAATTGTGAACACACGCGGGACCTCCCGCGTGTGTTTTCTTTTCCGGCAGTCTGCGGCGCAAAGGTCGTAAGACGCTGTGCGCTGGCGGCCCGCCGGTCGCTTTCTCTTTCGCGAACATGAGATACGGCCACCGCGTCATCTTCTCGGCGTGCGTCCTCCTGGTTGCCGCAACCGCAAGCGTCTGCGCCGCCGCATGGGAAGCGACACTCGACCCGCTCGTACGCGGTTCCGCTGCCGCGGTCGCGCGCTCGGCTCGCCTCCAGTACAGCTTCGGCTGGAACGGCATTCCCGCCGCGTCAGGCGACGTTCGCCTCGGCAAAGCGAGCGGCGGGCGGATTCAATTTGCCGCGCATGGCGGCACCAGCGGTCTTGCCCGCGCGCTCTGGAAATACGAGGTCGACCACGTCGCATATCTCGATGCGCAAACGCTCCGGCCACTCGAGATCAAAGAAGTCTCCGATATGCGCTCGAAGCACGTGACGACGAGCCTGACGTTCACGCCCGACGGTGTGACAAGCGTGCGCGAGGAAAAGAACAAAGGGAAGGTGAACTTGAAGACGCGTCGCTTCGACTTCCCGAACGTCCTCAGCATCAATTCAGCTCTGCTCTACCTGCGCACGCAACCGCTCACCGTTGGCGCCGTTCATCGCGTCGTCGTGTATCCCGCAACGTCCGCATACCTCTGCACCGTCACAGTAGCTGGCCGCGACCGCATAAGCGTCCCAACCGGAACGTACGATGCGCTGAAGCTCGACGTGCAGCTGAAGAAGATCGGCGACAATCGTGAGCTGCTGCCACACAAGAAGGTGAAAAACGCCACCGTCTGGTTATCAGACGATCCAAATCGCGTCGTGCTCCGCATCGAAACGCAGGTCTTCATCGGCAGCGTGTTTGCCGAGCTGCAATCGATCGAGTTTGAAGATGCGCCGCAGTAGCATCACCGCCGCCGCGACTCTTAGCGCGGCACGTAGATCCGCTCGCCGCGCGGCTCGATAATCAGCGACGGCCGCCAAACGCGGCGCCGCGGCGGACGCGTTCCGCGAGCTTGTTGGCCCGGTAGCAAACCAAGCGATCCGAGCGTCTCGAGATCCAGCTGCCCATTAGGCTCGAGCGCATGGCGCGATTGGTAGGCACGAAGTGCGAACGCCATGTTGGGTCCATAGATCCCGTCGATCCCGCTGCGATAATATCCGAGCCGCATCAGCACCGTTTGCGCTCCCGCGATGACGCGCCGCTGCACATCGGGCGGAGCAACTTCGAATGGCGTGCCATCGAAGATCCCGCTCGTATCCGGCGCGAGCTCACGCGGACCTGGCGCATAACCCACCGGCGGCCGTGTGGGAGTGCTGTAGCCATCCTCGTCTGGCACAGCCGCCTCGTCGTCTACACCAGGGTTGTCATCGCGCAGGTCCGATGTGTCGGGCGGCGCGGGCGTCGGCTGCGGCGCAGGTTGGCGCGGTACCGGCGGAGCCGTCGCGCGCGGCGCCGGAGCAGTCCCACCACCGCCACCGAGGCCGAGAGACTTGCGCGTCTCCGCGTTCAAATCCCCCGTGATCTGTAACCCATTCCTGATCTGGTATCGCCGGATTGCTGCCGTCGTGTCGGCATCTTTCCTACCGGTGATCTCGCCGTAGTAAAACCCCTGGTCTTTCAACGACCGCTGTACTGAGGCAATCGACGCATCACCCTGTGCGCGCGCGGCCGTCGCGATCAGGGTCACTGCCGCGAAGATGGCCACGAGTGTCTTCATAGATCCTTTCATTTTGACGCCACGCGCCCGGCGCTATTCAGGTCCCCGGCTCCGCGACAGCCAGCGTCTGCCGCCGCTGTCCCGCGGCCTCACGATATCGCAAGATCCCCTCACTGATCGCGACGGCCAACTGCTGCCGATATTCCTCACTCTGTAGCTTCGCGATGTCGTCACTGTTCGACAAAAAACCGCCTTCCACCAGCACGGCCGGATGGCGGACGTTTGCCACAACGTAAAACTGTTCCGCGCGTGTCCCGCGATCAAACGCCTGCGTCCGCGCCACCATCGCCTCTTGGACAAAACCGGCCAGGCTTTGGCTTTCGAGATTTGTCGGCTCCGACGACACCCGCTGGAAGAACGGCAACCATGACGTAAACCCGCTCTCTGCCGGCACCTGCCGCACTGCGTAGAACGTCTGCACGCCGGTCGCGGCGGCCCGGCCCCCCTCGTCGAAATGGATGCTCACGAAGATCGAATCCCGCTCGCGGTTTGCCACCGCCGCGCGCGCGGCGAGCGACACCGTCTCATCTCCCGCGCGGGTCAGAATCGTCTCCAAACCCTGAGCGCGAACCAGCCGATCGAGCTTTCTTGCCACATCGAGCGTCAGGTCCTTCTCGAGCACACCGTGACGAATCGCCCCCGAGTCCTGCCCACCGTGGCCTGCATCGATGATCACACGGCGGATCGGTCCGTCGGCCACGTCCGGGCGTCTGTCGCTTGCCGGGAGGTGATCGCGTCGCGGCAGAAATTCGAACCAAATCACCGACACCGCGATCAACACCACGCCGGCCCAGGCGATGCCGCGCTGCAACCGACCGTTGCCTGTTCGTGCGTGTTTATCCATGCCCCGTGTCGACCTACCGTAAGCCTAACGAGGCGATCTCTTCGTCGCCTAACGAACGATATCGGATGGCCGTCTCGCTCTTCCGCTCGAGCACTGCCGCCTCGAGTTGTTTGTCGGCTAGCTGCGTGCGCCGTTCTTCAGCGAGCGCCTCCTTCTCCGGAATCGCCCGGGCACCATCTTCCGCCAGCGCCATGTTGCCGACTATCCATGCGTCAGTCGCGGTGGCGAGCGCTTCCTTCAGCGACTTCGTCTCCGCGGCGTTGTGTTCCCTCTGCAGGAATAACTCCATCAACTCCGTCGACGCGCGCGTACCGCTCAGCACAGCGAAATCGTGGCGTGCATCGCCGAACCCGCCGCCACTTGTTGCGATCGCGCCGTCATATTCCACCCTCAGGAACAGGTCGTCTGCCGGTCGTTCGCCAATCTCCGCGAACAGCATCCGCGCGAGATACGGCGCGCCGTAAACCTGCTCGAAAGCCGTCTTCAGCACCGGACTGAGCGAATAATACGCGAGTCGCCGGAGCGAAACGTCGGCCGCCGAGCGCGTGAAACCTTCGGTGCTCGCCAGCTCGATCGCTGCCATGCGCAACCGTTCTATGTCTCCCGGATGGCCGATCGCTCCCATTGCGATTCGGTCGTAGATCTCGAACAGCTTCTGCCGCGCCCGCCCGAGCGTCACCAGCACGATGCCGTCGCGGTATCCCATCGCCGCGATCGGGCTGCCGCCCGCGAGTTGCGTCTCGATGTACTCGCGGCGATTAGCGACGGCCTCGACCCAGCGATACGGCTCCTCGATCATGCCACTCCGCGCTTGAAGAGCGCCGCGATCTGCTTGTCAGGAAGCGTCGCAATCCCCGTGCTCGACACGATCTTGATGACCGGAAAAATCTTCGCATTTCGGTCGACACCGCCTGTGGCCGTGTCTGCCTCAGCCGCAGTATCGAGCGCGCGGAGGGCGATCGTCACCGCATCATCTTCGCTCAACTTCGCGAGCGGCTTTTTCCCCCAGCTGTTTTCGTAATGCAGAATGCCGCGCACTGCTGGAGAACCCGATCCTGTCGCGGCGTATTCAGTCACCTCGAAGTTCGCGCCCATTGCGTCGTAAAAATAGAGCCGTGCGCCTCCCCCACCCGTCGCATCATAGGTGGCGAAGATTGGTACCACGACACCGACGCCCTGCATCACGAAGCCGAAGTTGTCGCGCAGCAGCTTTGAAAGCGCGCGCACCTTGCCATCGACGCTCATCTCCTGGAGCTGCGTGCGGCGAAAAAATTGAAACGAATGCTCGAGCACGCGCGCCATCTCCCACGCGGTCGCGGGAACGCCGGCGATCGCCATGATCGAGTGCCGGTCGATCTCGAGCACCTTATCCGCCCGGTCGTAGACAACGGTGTTGCCGGTGGTCGCGCGTCGATCACCCGCCACCAGGACGCCATCTGCAAACTTGAACGCGAGAATTGTCGTCGCTTGCGTCTGCGGGATCGCGATCGCAGCCGCGGCCGCTGAGCTCAGCGGGCCCGTTGGTCCGCTTGGAGCGAGCAACCCCTTCCGACGCAACACGCCGACGAAATCATCGCCACTGCCGACGGCGCGCGGATCGAGCGCCGCGTGGGGCTGTTCCATCACTGCCCGGTCCGCTGCCGATAGCGCTTCGACTGGTTCGGGTCGACCTTGCGCATCTTCTTCAGCAGATCTTGAGTATCCGGCCGCGATACGTCCGGCGTCTTCGGACCGTCACCATCTCCACCCTGCTTCGGTCCCCACGGAACGGTCGGTCTCTCGAGGCGCTCAGGCATGCAAAAATGCTAGTGACATTTGCCGCAAAACGCAAGCCAGCCGAACGCCGGCACACGCCCGCGCACACGCTTGCCACCGCGAAATCCCGGTGCCAAGATGCCGCCGATGAAGCCCCTCGCGATTTGCTTTTCCGTTGGCCTCTCGGCTCTGCTCCTGGCCGGCACGGCGCGCACACAGACTTTCGCGACCGGAGAGAAAGCAAACGCACAGCTCGAGGCGCTCACGAAGAAGATCGACGAGCAGAACATGAAGATCGACGCGCTCTCGCAACAAATCCTGAAGCTCGAGCAGCTGATCTCCGCCCGCCCGCCGGGCGTCGTCATTGGTGAACCGACTCCCGCGTCCGCCGCACCCGCTACAGCAGCAGCTGCTGCACCTGCCACTTCACCGAGCGGCAACGCGCACGTCGTCGCGAAAGGCGAGACGCTTACTTCGATCGCGAAGGCGCACAAGGTCGGCGTCTCCGAGCTGCAAAAATTCAACCGCATCGAGAATGACCGCGCTTTGCAGATCGGCCAGACGATCATGATCCCGACGCCGGGCGGCGCTTCTCCCTCTGCCTCACCCACCGCGACGCCTAACGAGTAATGGAAGCAGCCGCCGCGCGTCAGTGGTTTCTTCGTAAACACGACGATGGCACGGTCTTTGGACCGCTTCCATTCGAGCAACTGGCGCGCTGGGCCTCGTCTGCGCAAATCGCCCCGCGCGATTCCGTTTCGAGCGATGGCGAAACCTGGATGAAAGCTCCGATGCTGCCGGAGCTCGGGATGGATTGGATCGTGGAAGTGACGAGCGAAAGTCTCTACGGGCCCACGACGCTGGGCGCGATCGGTGAGTTCATGCGGCTCGGCGAAATCGACGAAAACACCTGGGTCATTAATTCCTGCGATGCGACGCGCCGCCAGGTGCGCGACATCGCACCGCTCCTGCCGCCAGCTGCCCTCGAGGAGGAGACGAGCAGCGCGCGGCCACCAGCGAGCGGCCCTGTGTTCACGGGCATCTCGATCGCATCGCAGCAACGCATTCACGAACTCGAGCAGGCGCTGCGTGAGGAGCGACGCGCCCTCGCGGAGGCGGAAGAGCGTTACCGTGAACTCGAGCGCAAGTACAACCAGCTGCTCGACCTCGCAGCCGCATCACGGACCTAACTGACGCTGCCGTATCAGCAGACCGCATCCGCCGGTGCGTCGTCGACAACGACGACTTCGCTCGGATCGGCTTCGGTCGATTTCTCGAGGAAACTCTGTTCCCAAAGGCGCGCGTATTTGCCGCCGAGCGTGAGCAGCTCATCGTGCGTGCCGCGCTCGATGATCCGACCGCGCTCCAGCACGAGAATTTGGTCGGCCCGCAGGATCGTCGACAAACGGTGCGCGATGACGAAACAGGTGCGATGCGCCATCAGATGCTCCAGCGCTTCCTGGATCAGCCGCTCGGTCGTGGTGTCAACGCTCGCGGTCGCCTCATCGAGAATCAGAATCGGCGGATCCTTTAACAAGGCGCGCGCGATCGAAAGCCGCTGCTTCTCGCCGACGCTCAACTTCACACCGCGTTCCCCCACGATGCTGTCGAGGCCTTTTGGCATCCGGTCGATGAAGATGCGCGCGTTCGCCGCTTCCGCGGCGCGTAGCAACTCCTCATCGGTCGCGTCAGGTTTTCCCATCCGCAGGTTTTCGCGCACGGTGCCGTTGAAGAGGAAGCTCTCCTGTGAAACGAGCCCGACCATTTCGCGCAGCCGCCGAGTGCCGAAGGAACGCAGCGGCTTGCCGTCGATCAAGATCTCGCCCGTGTCGTACTCGTAGAAACGGCTGAGTAAATTTACCAGCGTCGACTTGCCGGCGCCGGTCGTACCCACGAGCGCGACCGTCTCTCCCGGCTTCGCGTGGAGGTTGATGTGTTGGAGCGCCGGCGTTCCTTCGCCGTAGCTGAAGCTCACATCATCAAAACGGACGTCGCCTTTGGTCTCCACAGGCGCGGGCTCGACGGTCCAGCCCGGCTCGATCGGCGTGTCGATGATCTCGAACACACGCTCGCCCGCCGCGCGGCCAGCCTGCACGAGCTGATTCAGCTGATGCAATTTGTTGATCGGCTCATAGAGGAAACCGGTCAGCATCAGAAAAGCGATCAAGTCGCCGACCTGCATCGTGCCGGCGAGCACCGCGCGCGCGCCCACCCAGACAACGAGCACGATGCCAAGCGAGCCAATCAAGACCATGGAAGGATGGTAAATTGCCCACACGCGCATGACGACGAGCGTGGCGTGCCGGAGCTGGTCGCTCACGGAATTGAAGCGTTTATGCTCCTCGCCTTCGCGCACGAAGCTCTTGATCTGCCGAATGCCGGCAAGATTATCGTGGAGCAGCGAGTTCATTGCTGAGGAAGCGCGGCGCTGCACGCGATATCGCCGATGCGCGGTGAGCGTGTACCAAAGCGCACCGCCCGCGAGAAACGGCGCCGGCGCGAGACCGACCAGCGTTAGCGAAGGGCTCACGTAAATCATCATTCCAAGCACGATCACCACCTGCAGGACCGCGACCACGCCCTGTTCCACGCCGTCGATCAGCATCCGCTCGACGGAGTTCACATCCTCGAGGATGCGCGTCATCAAATCGCCGGTCGCGCGGTTATCGAACCAGCGGAGCGGCAGCATCTGGATGTGCGAGTAGAGGTCGCTGCGCAGGTCGAAAATCACCTTCTGCTCGAAGGTGTTGTTGAGAATGATCCGCAACGAGTTGAGCCCGTTCTGCAACACCAGCGCCGCCGCGGCGATCAGGACGAGAGGCGTCAGGCGCTCCGGCCGGTTCTGGTAAAGCGCCCCATCGATAATGAATTTCGTCACCACCGGAAACACCACGATCATCAGCGTGCCGACAATGGCGCACGCGAGCGTAGCCGACCCGAGGAGCGGATACTGCCGCAGATAACTGAAGACACGCCAGACGATGTTCATGCGCGCGGGAAGTTCACGGTCGCGAGTGCCAAGCGCAAGCTGTAGCCGCGCGTCCGAGCGTTACGAAGCGCTGTAGCCGCGCCGCTGCGTCGGCGCGTTCACCCGAGCGTGCGGTGACGCGGAACACGGCGACGCAGCCGTGGCTACAGTTTTCTCTGCTCGTGCCTACAGTTTCTCTGCTTGTGGTTGCAGTTTTGCGTTGACGACAACTTTGCGGCGTCGCGCGCGCAGAACTAGAGTCCGGCGTGGTCATTCGGCAGATGTTCATTTCGCCCGGTCACAACTACTTCGGCCATTACGGCCGCGAGCCGGACGATTACCCGCTCGAGGAAGTGGATGAGATCGAATGTGTCGCTGGCCACGGAATTCGCGGCGATCGCTTCTACGACTACCGCGACGATTACAAAGGCCAGATCACGTTCTTCTCGCTCGAGGTGTTCGAGCGGTTGCGCGCGGCATTTCCGCAGATTGACAAATCACCCGGTGTGCTGCGCAGAAATGTCATCGTCTCCGGCGTCGACTTGAACTCGCTGATCCGCCAGGAGTTTGAGCTGCAAGGTCTTCGCTTTCGCGGGACCGCGCATTGTAAACCTTGCTTCTGGCTCGACACCGCGTTCGCGCGTGGGGCCGAGAAGGCGCTCGCCGGCCATGGCGGTTTGCGCGCGCAGATCCTGACGAGCGGCCGCTTGAAAACAGGCGCGGCGGAATTGGAGCTGCCTCAGCGTGAGCTCGCACTTTAGCGCAGTTCTGCTCGCCGGCGGCCGCTCGACGCGCATGGGCGAAGACAAGGCGTTCGTGAAAATTGGCGGCATGCCGCTTTGGCGACGACAACTGAGCGTGCTGCAAGAACTCGAGCCGCAGGAGCTATTCCTCTCCGGTCCTACACGCGAAGAATGGACAGAGGCGGAGTGCATCGTCATCCCCGACGCACGAGCGGACGCCGGTCCGCTCGGAGGTTTGGTCGCGGCTTTGCAACGCTGCTCCACAGCGCATCTCGTCACGCTCGCGGTTGATTTGCCGAACATGACCGCAGGCTATTTGCGCGGGTTATTGACTCATTGCGGCGCAGATCAGGGCATCATCCCGACGCACGAAGATCGCTTCGAGCCAGTCGCCGCCGTTTACTCGCGGAACACCCGTCATCTGGCGGAGAGTTGCCTCGCTTCCGGCGATCACTCGCTCCAGAGCTTCGCCGCGCGCTGCGTCGCTGAAGGTCCTGCGATCGCGACAGAAATCGCCGCTGCCGACGAACCGCTCTTCCTGAACATGAACACGCCGGAAGATCTGCTGGCGGTGATCAATGGCTGACCATCGCATCGAGCCTGAGCGTGGCCTCGCCGCGAAAGTGCCGTTCGGCCTCGGTCGTTGGAAACCGAAACACTTCCGCGACATGGCGGGCGTCATCTGGCGGAATCGCGACAACCTGCCCTACGCGTGGCAGGTGCTGAGCCGCGGAGTTTGCGACGGCTGCGCGCTCGGCGTGGCCGGGTTTCATGATTGGACAATCGAGGGCGTGCATCTGTGCATGACGCGCCTGAATTTGCTGCGCCTCAATACGATGCCGGCGCTCCACGTGAAACGGTTGAACGACGTCGCTTCGCTCCAGAAGCTCGATAACCGCCAACTGCGTGAGTTCGGACGTTTGCCGTATCCGATGCTGCGGGAGAAGGACGCGCCGGGCTTTCGCCGCATTAGCTGGAACGAAGCGTACGAGCGCATCGCGAATCGAATCCGCGGCGCTGATCCGCGCCGCATCGCGTTCTATCTCACGTCGCGCGGCCTAACAAATGAGGTCTACTACGTCGCGCAAAAAGTCGCGCGCTTCCTCGGCACGAACAACATCGATAACGCCGCGCGCATTTGCCATTCGCCATCCGGCGCGACGATGAAAGCATCCATTGGTGTGGCGGCGACCACTTGCAGCTACCGCGACTGGTACGGCACTGACCTCGTGATCTTCTTCGGCGCCAATCCGGCGAACGATCAGCCGGTCGCGACCAAGTATCTCGAAGGCGCGAAGAAGCTCGGCACGAAGGTCGTGATGGTGAATCCGTACTTCGAGCCGGGCATGAAGAAGTATTGGGTGCCATCGAGTGTCGACAGCGCGCTCTTCGGCACGGAGATCGCGGATTACTGGTTCCCCGTCGGCCAGGGCGGCGACATCGCATTCCTTTCCGGCGTGCTGAAGATCCTGATCGAGAACGACTGGATCGACTACGGCTTTATCGATCGACATACGGCGGGCGTGTCGGAGTTATGCGCGCGACTTTCGTCAGTCGATTGGCCGGCGATCGAAAGCCAAGCTGGGCTCGCACGTGCCAGCATGCAGCAATTTGCCGAGTTGATCCGCGATGCCCAGAACGCGGTGCTCGTCTGGAGCATGGGCATTACGCAGCACCCGTTCGGCAGCGACTCCGTGCAGATGATCCTGAATCTGGCGCTCGCCCGCGGCTACATCGGTCGTGACAAAAATGGCGTAATGCCGATCCGCGGCCATTCGAGCGTGCAAGGCGGCGCCGAGATGGGCGCGTATGCGACGGCGTTTCCAGGTTATCAACCCGTGAATGCCGAGAACGCGGCGGCGTGGTCGCAGCGCTACGGTTTCGCGGTTCCGGATTGGGTCGGGCTCACGGCGACGGAGATGGTTGAATCGGCCGCACGCGGTGAGCTTGATTTGCTCTACTGCCTCGGCGGCAATTTTCTGCGCACGCTGCCGGAGCCGGAGTACGTGCGCGAGGCGTTGGGCAATGTTCCGCTGCGCGTGCATCAAGACATCATCCTGACCGATCAGATGTTTATCCCGGCCGGTGAAGAGGTGATTCTTCTCCCGGCGAAAACGCGCTACGAGCAGGACGACGGCGGGACCGAAACAAGCACGGAACGTCGCGTCATGTTCTCGCCGGAGCTCCCGCGGCAGGTCGGCGAAGCGAAGGCCGAATGGAAGATCTTACGCGAGCTCGCGGCGGCCATTGATCCAGAACGCGCGCACCTTCTCGGCTGCGAAACGGGACAGCAGATCCGCGACGAAATCGCGGATGTAGTTCCATACTACGATGGAGTGCAGGCGCTGCGTGACACCGGCGACGCGCTTCAGTACGGCGGACGTCATTTGTGCGAGGGCGGGAAGTTTCCGACCGCCGATGGCAGAGGCCACTTTCGCGCCGTCGATCTCCCGGTTCTGCATCGCCCGGAGGGGAGTTTTCACGTCAGCACGCGACGCGGAAAACAATTCAACACGCTTATCTATTCCGATGTCGATCCGTTGAACGGCGCGCCGCGTGACGCCGTCTTGATCAACGAGGAAGACGCCGCGCGCTTGCATCTCCGCACCGGCGACAAAATCACGCTGGTGAACGATGTCGGTCGCTACAATGGCAGCGCGTTTCTCGCGCCGATCGCGCCTGGGAATCTCCAGGTTCATTGGCCCGAAGGAAACGTGATCATCCAGCGCGGTGTCGTCGACAAGATCGGCGGCGTGCCGGATTACAACGCGATCGTGCGCATCGAGCGGAACGGCCACACGCCGAAGCCGCACGCGAACCCCAGCGTGGCCGCTCCTTCGGGCGATCAGCCGAAGTCGGACGACCAAGACATGAGTCATCTGCCGCCATTCGGTGAGAAACAATGATCAAGGAAGCGAGCGGCACGTGGCCGGTCATTCGTTATGCGAATGGCCGACGCGAGCTCGAGCGGCCGGATCAACTTGCTGCTGAGGAACCGCTGGAGATCCGGATCGAAGGACAGAGCGTCGCGGTCGTCATGCGAACGCCGGGGCATGATCGCGAACTCGCCGCCGGTTTTCTTCTGACCGAAAATCTGGTTCGTTCGGCCGACGACATCTTTGACATCACGCAATGCGGCGCGGACGCCGGCGAGGTGGTGAACGTCACCCTCAGGAATCCGGCCGCGTTCAATCCCGCGAAGCTGACGCGCAACGTCTTCAGCTCGTCGAGTTGCGGTGTCTGCAGCAAGGCGACAATCGAAGCGGTGCGACAATCGTTTCCGGCGATCGACTCCGCCTGCTCGATTCACGCGGAGACGGTGCTTCGAATGCCGACAGCGGTCCGAGCTAAGCAGGAAACGTTCAATCAGACGGGCGGCCTTCATGCGTGCGCGCTGTTCGACCTCGACGGCAATTTTCAGGAACTGCGCGAAGACGTCGGACGCCACAACGCGCTCGACAAGCTGATCGGCCACGCGCTCCTCGAGAAGCGTTTGCCGCTCTACGAACGTGTCCTGTTGCTCAGCGGGCGCGTTTCCTTTGAGATGATGCAGAAGGCGCTCGCGGCCGGCATTCCGATCATCGCCGCGATCTCCGCTCCCACCACGCTCGCGGTGCAGTTCGCGCGCGAGAGCAACCAGACGCTGATCGGTTTCGTGCGCGGCGAGACGATGAACATTTACGCGGGCGCCGAGCGGGTGTTCTGCACGCGCAATACACGCTCGCGATCAGCTTCAAACGAATAACCTGCAATGACTTATGCCCGACGTTTCGCCGTTCTGTCTTGCCTGACGCTCTCGTTCGCCTGCTTCGCGCTCGTCGCGACAGCCGACGAAGGCATGTGGACGTTCGACAATTTCCCCGCCAAACAAGTGCAGCAAAAATTCGGCTGGGCGCCGGACAAACCATGGCTCGATCGCGTGCAGGCCGCGGCGGTGCGGCTCACCGGCGGTTGCTCGGCGTCGTTTGTGTCGCCCGATGGCCTCGTGCTCACGAATCATCACTGCGTCGCGACGTGCGTGCAGAACCTTTCGACGGCATCACAGGATTACATCGCGAATGGGTTCGTCACCCAGAATCGCGAGGAGGAACGCCTCTGCCCCGGGCAGCAGGCGGAAGTCGTCACGTCGATCACTGACGTCACGCCGCGCGTGCAGACTGCGATCGGCAAGAAGACCGGCGCTGAGCTGGCGAAAGCACGCGATGCGGAGACGGCGGCGATCGAGACGGAATCGTGCACCGACAAGGAGAAAGAGCGTTGCCAGGTCGTGACGCTCTACGGCGGCGGACAGTACAAGCTCTACCGTTATCGGAAGTATTCGGACGTGCGGCTTGTCTGGGCGCCGGAGCAACAGGCGGCGTTCTTCGGCGGCGATCCCGATAATTTCAATTTCCCACGCTACAACCTCGATGCCGCATTCCTGCGCGTGTACGAGAACGGCAAACCGGCTTCGACTCCGCAATTCCTGAAGTGGAACCCGCGCGCGCCGCAAGCCGGCGAACCGACCTTTGTCGTCGGCAATCCCGGCAGCACGCAGCGACTCTTCACCGAGGCGCAGTTCGATTTCCGCCGCGACAATTACTTCCCCGTCCTCGTCCCGCTCGCTTCCGAGTATCGCGGCCGCCTCCTCGCGGAGATGGATGATGACGCGGAGAAAACGCGCACGGGCAACGACCGCCTCCACAGCGTCGAAAACAGCTACAAGGTTTTCATCGGTCAGTGGCAGGCGCTGCGCGACGATGAATTTCGTGGGCGTCTCACGAAGGCCGAGCGCGACCTGCGCGCCAAGGTGAAAGGCAACGCCGAGATCGGCGATCCGTGGACGGAAATCGAAAAGGCTGTCGCGTCGTTCAGCACTTACTTCACCGAATATTTCATACTCGAGGAGCGCCCCGGCTGGCGCACTGATCTTTACATGTATGCGCGCGAGCTGGTCCGCAGCGCGATCGAGCGCGACAAGCAGCCGGCCGATCGCCTGCCGGCCTACGCGGAATCGCGCCTGCCGCTGCTCGAGAAACAGATCACCGACGAGAAGCCGACCTACCCGTGGCTCGAGGAAATGACGATGGCGTTCTGGCTCTCGAAAACGCGCGAGCTGCTGACCGCTGACGACCCGCGGGTGAAGGACCTGCTTGGCAAAGACTCGCCGGAGCAACTCGCGAAGAGTGTGGTCGCCGGGACCAAGCTCGCCGATGCGAACGTGCGCAAGGAGCTGTGGAACGGCGGCCTCAAAGCCGTGCAGGCGTCGCAGGATCCGATGATCCAGTTCGCCCTCGCGGTGGAGAAACATGCGCGTCCACTCCTTGACCGTTACCGCGCTGAGTACGACGGGCCCGCCACGGTGGCGCAGGCGAAACTGGCGAAGGCGCGCTTCGCCGCCTTCGGCGAATCGGTTTACCCGGACGCAACGTTCTCGCTCCGCATCTCGTACGGCGCCGTCGAAGGCTGGAAAGAGCGCGGCAAAGACGTGCCGTTCGCGACGAACTTCACCGGCCTTTTCGAGCGCGCGACCGGTGCGTTCCCTTACGATCTCGCGGCAAAGATCGCAGCCGCCGAAGACAAGATCGATAAGTCGACGACATACAACTTCGTCACGACGAACGACATCATCGGCGGCAACTCCGGCTCGCCGGTGATCGCTCGCGACGGCTCAGTGCTCGGCGCGGCATTCGACGGCAACATCCATTCGCTCGGGGGCGCCTACGGCTTCGATCAACGCATGAACCGGACGATTGTTGTCTCGAGCGCGGCCGTGCAGGAAGCGCTGGAAAAAATCTACATCGCACCGGCTCTCATTAAGGAGCTGAACGACACACCGATCACGAAGCCGTGATGACGCGGCCGGCACGCCCGTTCGCGCGCTGCGTCTGCGCCTTGAAGCCCCGCGGCTTGCCCGCGATCCAGCTGGCGAACTTCGCAATGCCCGAATGGTCTTTGAGCTTCGCCACGGTGTTATACTCGCGTTCGAGCTCCTTCTCCGAGAGCAGCGCGTGAATCTGTGAATGGCACGCTCGGCAAATGCCGACGACCCGCCTGACGACTTCACGTTTGAAATCGCGTTTGTTCCTCTTGTTCGCGTGGCGGGTGCGCGGGATGAGATGATGCCGCGTGAGCGTCTCTTCGCAGCCGCAAATTGCGCAGCGTCCGTTGAGCATCCCGCGCGCAGTCGTTAGCGAGCGACTGGAGCGACAGCCGCGCTTCGCTGTCGAATTATGCCGGAGATCCTAATTCCGAAAATCGTAAAGCAGAAGACGAAGATGACGAAGAGGTCGACGTAGGTCGGAAACGGCACCTGACCTTTCAAGGGCGTGAGGACGATCCCGCGCGCCGCCCACAGACCTCCGAAATAGGCGAGCGCCGCCAGCTCGACTTTTTCGGTCCGTGCTTTCTTGATCAGAAACCACGCGGAGGTCAGGCCGATCGCGCCGATGAAAACTGCGAGCATCACGACCGATCCGTCTCGCTTCAGCGTAATGTAAACCGCCCGCGTCCGAGGTGCGTTCCAGCTGCCGTCCCCCTCCTCGAGCGCGTAATCGGGAATGAAGCTGTGCACGCTGTAAAACGCCGGAACGGCACGATCAATCTCCTCGCCGGGAGCGAACGTCGGGTCGGCCTCGATCGCGAATGACATCTGGATATCATCGAAAGGAAAGCTGTGCGTATCTGTCATGAATCGCCAGCGCGTCCGTGCGACGAATTGCGCGTACTCGCCCGAACCCGGACCACTCTCTTCCGGTTTGAACACAATCTTCCGCGGCTCGCCACCGTAAGTCGTGCCGGACGATGAAGAGAAATAGTACCCGAAGACGGCGTAAACGACGATCTCCCCGCGATCGCGCCGTTCGCCGCGGCGAAGCTCCACCTCGATGTAGCGCTCGTCGAAGTTGATGCTCTTGAGGTGAATGTTGTAAAGCACCTTCTCCTCAGGCGGCGGCTCGGTCGCGATCTGCAGGCGCGTCTCCGATTGATGCGCGGTGTAGATCAGAAGAGCGACGATGAACGCGCCGAAAAATGCCGCCCAATACGCGACCCGCTCTTTTGTTGTCACGAGCGTCGATCTTTGAACGTCAGCTCGGCGATTCCGGATTTGTCGAGCTCGCCGAGGCCTTCAGCGGTCATCCGCTCGTACTGCTCTTTCGTTGCGCGCGCGAGCGGGAGATTGAGACCAGCCGCTTCGCCGAGCGCGAGTGCAATGCCGCTGTCTTTCGCGGCATGTGCCGCGGAGAAGAAACAGGCGTGATCGCGGTTCTGCATATCTTCGCCGTCGGTTTGCAAGACGCGCGAGGCGGCCCCGGTCTGCGCGAAGACTTCGCGCAGCATCGTGAGGTCGAGGCCGAGCGCGGCACCCAAGCCGAGACCTTCCGCCAGGCCCGCGGTGTTGATGTTCATCACCATGTTCACGAGCGCCTTCACCTTTGCCGCTTCGCCGGTTTTGCCGACGAATCGCAGAGAACTGCTGATCTCCTTCAGGATCGGTTCGGCGCGGCGGAATGCTTCCTCGCTGCCGCCGCACATCAGGTAAAGCGTACCGTCGCGTGCCTGCGTGATGCTCGATGCCATGCACGCTTCGAGCGTCTGCGCGCCCGCTGCCGTGGCGAGCTGCTCCACCTCCAAGTGCACTTGCGGCGAAACGGTCGCGCAATTGATGAACAGCTTGCCGGTGGCGTTCACCAGCAGGTTGTCGTCGCCGCTGAAGATCGCGCGCATCGCGTTGTCATCGGAGACGACCGTGAAAATCACGTCCGCGCCGGCGGTGACGTCGCCGAGCGTCGGGCAGGCCGTCGCGCTGATCTCTGATGCGAGCGCGGTTACGGCGGAGCGGTTCGCGTCGAACAACGTCGTGACGTGGTAGCCGCGGTCCGTCAGCCGGCGCGCCATGTTTGCGCCCATTCTGCCGACTCCTACAAATCCGATGTTCATTTCGCTAAGCCTTTACTGGTGTGGTTTTGACCCGCTTCGTCATTCTTAATTTTGTCATTCCGACCGAAGTGGAGGAATCTCTAGCCACTCCAGTAAGACGCGCGCGTGGAGAAGAAAGCGGTGAGCGAGTGTCTCGACTGCGCTCGACATGACAAAAGGGCGGCTACACGACAAAAGGGCGGCCTACGCCTCGCGGCGGAACGCGGCGGCGAAGAATGGGTTTTCGCGCTTCTCTTTTCCGACCGTCGTAAGCGGCCCGTGACCAGGGCAGACGATCGTCTGATCGGGCAGCGTGAGGATTTTCTCGCGGTTGTTCCGCAGGGCGTCTTCGTAGGAGACAGCGCCACCGCCCATTGATGCAGCGAACATTGAGTCTCCGACGATCGCCACCGGCCGCGCGAGACCGGTCACGACGTACGTAAGTCCGCCGCGCGAGTGTCCGGAAGTCAGCCGCGCCTCGATCGAGAGCGCACCAAGATCGAACTCCTCGCCGGCGCCGATGATCGTTGCGCCGTTCACCGGCTCATTCTGCGGCGTGTAGACCGGCGCGCCTGTCCCGCCGCGCAGCCGATCGAGATCCTCGATGTGATCCGGATGCGCGTGCGTGAGCAGGATCATCGTGAATGACAAATCTTCCACCGCCGCCCGCTTCAGCATCTCGCCGCAATCCGCGCCGGTATCGAACGCCGCCGCAGTTCGCGAAGCAGGGTCCCAGACCAGATACGCATTCACGGTCATGTCGCCGTAGTTCGTGTTGAATTGCGCGAGCCCGTTCATCGACGCGACCTCTTCCGGCTTCCATTCGTTCCGCGCGAGCTTGATCAACGACGCGGCGTCGAGGCCAAGAATAGGCGCGATCGCCGCCACTGAGTCGTCGTCTACGTTGCCATCACGCACTTGCCGCACGCGCTCAGGCGGGAGGCCCGCGCGCTCAGCGAGCTCGCGGTCAGAGATGGCAAGGCCGCGCTGCGCCTTACCGATAATATCCGCGGCGGTGTCTTCGAGCGGGATCATCCTTCTGGAATTCGTCGCTCAAGCGCTCGCCGGCGCAATTTGTTTCGTGAGCTCACCGATGCGGCTCTCGATCACTCTGCCGGCTTGCGCTCCGACCTCTTCCACCGACCACGCGCCTGCTGATTCACGCTCGATCGACGTCATCGTGACATTCGCGATACCGCACGGGACGATCTGATCGAATGCGGAGAGATCCCCCGACACATTGAGCGCAAAGCCGTGCATCGTGATCCACTGGCGAACACCCACGCCAATCGACGCGATCTTGCGATCTTCCACCCAGACGCCTGTCAGCCCAGCTCGTGTCTGCGCCGCGATTTCATAGCTCGCCAGCAAGTCGATCAGCACGTCCTCCATCCAGCGGAGATAACGATGTAAGTCCTGTTCGTAGCGGCGCAGATCGATGATGGGGTAGCCGACAAGTTGACCCGGCCCGTGATAGGTCGCCTGCCCGCCGCGATTGATCGGGAAGAGCGGATGCGGAAGGTGCGCGGCGCCGAGCAGGCTCGATTGATCCGGCGTGCGCCCGATCGTGTAAACCGGCTCGTGCTCCAGGAGCAGCAGCTCGTCGCCTAGCGAGTGATCCGCGCGTTTGCGCGCGACGATCTGCTCCTGCAGCGCCAGTGCATCGCCATAGCTGATCCGGCCAAGCCAGCGCGTCTGAAGCGGCGCATTCATATCTGCGCACCAGTCGGCACACCCATTCGTGCCGCTTCCTGCGCGTGCAGGTGCGTCAGCCCGATCGCGAGCGCGTCGGCGGCGTCCGACTGCGGTGTCTCCGTTAATCCGAGCATCGCACGCACCATGAATGCGACCTGCGCCTTGTCAGCGCCACCGCGCCCGACGGTCGCCTGTTTGATGCGCGTCGGCGCGTATTCGTAAATGGGCAGTCCGCGCTCCGCAGCGGCAAGAATCGCAGCGCCACGCGCAGCCCCGAGAGCGATCGCCGTCTTATGGCTCTGCACGTAAATGACCGCCTCGAGCGCGCAGCAATCCGGCTGATGTTCCGCGATCAGATCCTGCAGCCGCTCGCGGATCGCTACGAGGCACGATGATGGTCGCATCGTGGCTTTGTTCTCGATGACACCGAAGTAGAGCGCGCGCTGTTTGCCGCCATTCGTCTCGACAATAGCAACGCCGCTGCACCGAAGGGAGGCATCGATCGCGAGGACGCGCATGCGCTACTCTACCGCGTCTTCCGACACCAGCACGCAACGGAAACCGTAGATCACGTCGCGGTCATTGCGGTCGACCACGTTGCGATACGACGACTGCAGCTCGCCGCGATTGTTGTTCGCCCATGAACCGCCGCGAAGAATGCCCCAGTCGCGGCTCGTCGTGCCGCGGGTTCCTTTGTAACTCTCGTCGCACCACTCCCACGCGTTGCCGCCAAGGTCGTGAAAACCGAGCGCGTTTGCCTTGAAGCTGCCGGCCGGTGCGGTCTGCGCGAACGAATCGGCCTCAGGGGTCGCCGCACCACGACGCCGCGCCAGCTGATCGCCGTAGTTCCCGGCGCCGACCGGCGGCGGCCACTCGGCGCCCCAGGGGAAAACGTTTCGCACCTTGCCGTCGCGCAGCTCGGGCGTGGCGCCTTCCTCGTGAGGCAATCCGACGGCGGCGCTCCATTCGAGGTCGGTCGGCAGACGGTAGCTTTGCATCTCGTCGATGAGCCCCTCCTTGCGCTCCTTTTCCGTGAGCCACTGGCAGAATGCGATCGCGTCGAACCAGTTCACTTTCACGACCGGGTGCGCCGGCGTTTGCGCGAAGCCCGGCATCTCGCGCGCGCGTCCGGTGGCATTGCAAAACGTCTCGTAATCCTGGACGCGCGTTTCGTGTTCCGCGATCCGCACACCGCTGACCGGGAGGAACCGAATGCCGAGCGAGTTCGTCCACGGCGCGTTCTGATCGCGTCGCAGATCCTTCTCGAGACGCACGGCGAGAAACGCCTGCTGTTCGGGCTGCACGATTCCCGTGACCGGCTCCGGTTTGTGCCCTTTCAGCCGTAACTCGTAGCGCACCTCGCCCGGCTTTACCTCTTCGAGCAACAACGGCGTTTGGCCTAACGAACGGTCGCCGTCGAACACCTGTGCGCCGCCCGGCGCGCTGGTGATCTTCACGCTGCCGGTCTTGAAAACGAACTGCGCATCACCTTCGCGCCCGCGCTCGAGTGTCACAGTCCGATGCTGCTCTGGCCAGCCATCGAGCCGCGCGCTGATGTCGTGCTGGCCGACCGGCAACTCTGCACGCAATGGCGCACGGCCGAGCGGCTTGCCATCGGCAGAGATTTCCGCACCGGCCGGCTCGCTCGTAATCGCGATCGGCGCGCGGACAAACGCCAGCGACACACGCGCGGTCTCCGCTCGATGAACCTCGACCACCTCACGCAGCTGCCACTCGTCCTGCTGCGCGATCACCTCATATTTGCCGGTCAGCAGGTCGCCGACCTGCAGCGGAGCAGGACCTTCACGAACAACCGCGCCGCTCTCGTCCAGCACGCGAGCCGGAACGCCCGCCGGCTCTGTTTGTACTTCGACGCCCCCTTTGCTGCGCTGCAGCCTCACGAGCGGTAACTCCACGTTTTCTGCCGGGTCGAGGGCGATCTTCGATTCCACGGGATCGTAGCCCGGCATCATCACGCGCAGGCCGTAGCGTCGCGCTTCCAGGTTCGTGAACGTCGCCGGGCTCTTCTTGATCTGATCGCCTAACAACACCATCGCTCCGGCAGGTTCAGTGGTGACGGTGAGACGCGCGACCATTCCCGGCTCAGCGCCCGGCGCGGGCGAACGACTCTGCGACGCTAACCAGACGAGCGCGCCTAACGAGACCGCAAGAAGAGCCGCAATCGCCGCCCGCGTCCGAAACTTGAAGCCCGCTCTCGAGACGCCGAGCGACTCCAGCGCATCGTGCATCTCCCTGGCCGTGCGATAGCGTCGCGGCTGCTCGCTCGCGCAGGCCTTGAGCAATACCTGGTTCAGCTGCAGCAAGCGTTCGCTGTCCGGCTGCTCGCCGATTCGCGTATCGAGCTCCGGGAAATCGAGCCGATCCTTCCCCATGCTGATCTCGTAAAGCACCTTGCCGAGGCTGTAGATGTCGGCCTGCGGGCTGCCTGGACCTTCCGGCGGCACATACCCTTCGGTGCCGACGAACGATCGCTGCCCGCTCACCGCCACGAGCCCGATGTCAGCGAGCTTCGGCTGGCCGTCGACGAAGATGATGTTCGCCGGTTTGACATCGCGATGGGTCAGGCCGTGCGCGTGCAATGTTGCCAAAGCATCGGTGAGGCAGAGGCCGAGCCGCACGCATTCGTTAGCCGACAACCTGCGGTGCCGGTCGATCGCGCTTTTCAACGTGCGCGGCTCGTAGTGCAGTTCGTCGATCTCACGGCCGGCGACGTGATCATCCGCCAGCTCCATGATGTAATAGAGATACGCGCTCGTCTGCCCGACGTGCAGGATGTCGACGAACCCATCATGCGCGCGCGAGATCGGCTCGAAGCTGCACATGCCCTGGAACTCGCGCTCGAACGCTCGCTCGCTCGCGAACGTGTTCCGATGGACCACCTTCACGGCGCGCAGCGTTCCGGTGAGACTGCGCGCCAGCCAGATCTCGCCATACGCGCCGCGTCCGATCACGCGGAGCACCTCGTGATCCGGGATGAGCGGGATCGATTGCTCGGTGCGCACCATTCGTTAGCCGTGCTTCTGCAGCGCGGTGATCTCTTTCTTCAGCAACGCGGAGACGCGATGCCGCGCGAGATAAACCTGCGCGACGTTCACCTTCAGCTCCGCGGCGACGCGTTGCGGCGGCCATTCCTTACGCACGTAGCAATCGAAGATCTGGAACTGCTTCGCGCTCACTTTCGTCTTCACGCGCTTCAAGGCCGCAGCGAGCAGGTTCTGCTGCCATTCCTCTTCCCAAAGCGCGTCGAGGTCGATCGCGTTTGCATCCGCCACGCGATCGATCGTCGCTGTCGCGCGGTCGTCATTCGCATGCACCGCATGCTTCTCGTGCGGCCGGCGTTTGCGGAATTGATCGGCGATGCGCCAGCGCGTGATGTTGAGCAGCCACCCTTTGAATGAGCCGCGCTCGGGATCGTAGCGCAGCTGATCGACGCGTTTGGCGACCGTGATGATGGTCTCCTGCACGACTTCCTGCGCCTCGGCTTCCGTGAGTCCGGACTTACGCGCCGCCGAGTAGATCAACTTCCAGTAGAGGTCAAAGAACTCCTGCCAGCGCTTGCGATCGTCCCAGTCGCCCAGCCGCTCCACAAGGCTGCGCCGGGTAGCGAGCGAGGCGGTGATCTTCACGCGGGGGAGCATGACACAAATCCGTGCCGAAGCGCGAGACCAGAGACTTAGCAGCCGCGAGTGCTTCCGCTGCGCGTGCGAAAATATTTCGCGATTGTCTGAAAGATCGGAGCGGGAGCGTCCGTATCGGCGGCAAAGGGAACTCACATGCCGCACCTCCTCCATCCGATCGCTCGTCTTCTTCAACTGCTTGGCCACCGCTTCACCGGCGCTGTTCAAGCTGTCATCGGTCAGCTCTCCTGGCAGCCGCCGAATTGGTCCCGCCGAGCTTCAATGCGAGTTGCCGCCTTCTGCCGCTCGCGGCCACGATGGGTCGCAGCGATCGGCGTTGCGCTGCTGGCAATCACAGCCACATCGCTGTGGACCTGGAGCTGGTATCAACGCCAGCCGAAGCCGCGAAAAGTGCACGCCACGCTGGCGCCGATACCGGTCACGCCGCTGGAGAAGCAGCTCAAGTTTCCGCCGCTGCGGATCACCTTCAGC